>Ga0185307_1000366_pt1 | contig 29052 bp, 32 predicted proteins | sample LHCtaG_FD_128010 | JGI IMG/M metagenome (GOLD analysis project Ga0185307, IMG submission 128010) | Hot spring microbial communities from Little Hot Creek, USA to study Microbial Dark Matter (Phase II) - LHC4sed_matched (SPADES... | ecosystem: Environmental > Aquatic > Thermal springs > Hot... | reverse complement strand
AGGGAGATAGAGGCGTTATTGAAGGAGAAGAGCGAGCTCGCCGTGATCAGGCAGGAGCTGAAGAAATGGGGGAATGATCTCGATGCGAAGGAGAGGGAGCTGGCGATGAGGGAAGCCGAGCTAAGGGCTCTTGAGGAGAAGAAGCTCGACCTCGAGCGCAAGATCTCGGAGCTTGAGAGCAATTACCTTAAGGGGCTTGAGGAGCTGGGAAACAGGCTTGAGAACATGTTCAAGGGCTTTCTCAGGGACTTCAAGATAAGGGAGATAAGGATGGAGCGCCTTCTCAAGAAGGAGGCCGAGCTTAGGGAGGAGCTATCCAAGCTTAGGGAGAAGGAGGAGGCGGCTGAGGAGCTTGAGAGGAAGGTCCTCCAGCTGAGAAACGAGCTAAACATGCTCGAGGAGCGGAAGAAGAGGCTTGAGGCTGAGGTAAAAGGTCTCGAGAATAAGCGGGCGAGTCTCGAGAAGCTGATCGCGGAGATGAGGCGCGCGGTCGTCAGCCCCTAATGCTCTCCTCAAGCCTCTGAACCCTCTCAGCAAGCTCATGGACCACATCGGTCAAGGTCATCAGCTTGTCGTTAATATCCTCTAGCTCCATCTCTAGCCTTTTCTCCAAGTTCTTCAATCCCTCCTCAACGCTTTCAAGCCTAGCCTTCAAGTCGCTTAGCTCCGCCATGCTCGCCGGCGTCATCCCCCTAATCTTTTCCTCGAGCTCCGCCACAGCCTCATCAAGGATATTGATCGCCTTCGCCAACCCTATCACGAAATCATATGTGGGGATCTTGCCCTTGGGCGTCTCCAAGTATCTCGGCTTTAAGACTATGCCGCTATCCTCGGCCCTGCTCAAGCCAGAGCACCTCCAATAATGTTATGCTTTCTGTGATAAAGGCCTTTTGCAGATTGGGCATGTCCCTCTCTCATCTATCCATGGCTGGACGCATCTAGCATGCATCTTGTTTCCACAGAAGGGACACTCGAATACGGGGACGCCCTCATGTATCTCCGCGGAGCAGACCGGGCATACATCCAGCTTCTTTTCCTCCTCCTCAAACATAAGATCCCACTCGCCCGCCTTCTCCTCCTCCAATATCGTTATCCTCCTCATGGAGCCATCACCTCCTCCTTGTGGAATTGAATCTTTAGCTGAAGGGGCATGAATCTCCTGCTTGTGGTGATATATAGTGTATCGCCCTCCTTAACTCCCAGCTCCAGGATCCTCTTATCATCCTGTAGCCTCCATTCCCGGTAGAGTATCTCGGGATCTGGGATGCTGAACGTCTCGGCTATCCTCCTCTTCAGTTCTAGAATGGTCTCGTCTGGCTTGACCGTGATCGTCAGCCCTTCCTCAACTAAATCTCCGCAGACAAAACATTCGGGGCTCCTTTCAAGCTCCACGATCGTGAACTGGCCCGCGAGGCCATCATATACTAGGAGGCCCTTGATCGGTTCCCCAAGCTTATCTCCATGAAGTATTTTCACAATCTCTGTTGAGGCCAGCCCCGAGATCATGGCGGCGACGCTTTGAAGTGCTGGAATCTTCGGCTTCAGCCTCTCCCTTATCCTCCTAACAACCTCCAATGTCTTCTTATCCAGCTTCATTAACACGCCCTCCTGAGCATACTTCAGATCATAGATTGTCTTGATGTCATGCTCGAATAGCTTCTCTGCTATTTTCTGATGTATCTCTATTCCCGCCTGCCTCAGGTCTTGAACAAGGTCCTCAGGCCTTCTCCTCCTCAGCGTGCATTCAGCGAGCTGCGTCTCCTTCGGTATCAGATCCTCCCCATGACATTCTAGGCACGCGGTCTTCTTCGGGATCACGACTTGGAGATTAGCGTAGAATCCCTCCATCGCGACATCCACGAGCGGCTTATCCAGCCCCACCGCGAGCGAGTTAAGCCACCTCCTAACAGGCCAGTTATCAAGGCATGATACTATGACATCAGCCCCCTCGAAGACCGATTCATCGAGACTTCTAACATCTTCGAAGTATGGCTCAACCTCTATAAGCGGGTTCATCTTCCTCAGCCTATCAGCTGCAACGATGGCCTTGGGCTTACCTATATCCTCATCTAGGAAGAGCATCTGCCTGCTTAGATTTGACAGCTCGATCACGTCATTATCTACTAGGACGAGCTTTCCAATGCCCATTAACGCGAGGTTTTTCGAGACCTCGCATCCCGTGGCGCCAACTCCTACTACAACAATCCTAGCCCTGCTAAGATTTTCCTGATCCCATCCCTCGATTCTTAACTGCCGATCATATCGCTCGAGGCCGCCTTGTTCCTCGGTCATCCTGCCATGTGGAAGCAGCTCAAGTGGCTTATGAGTATTATTTCTCCAAGATCCTTAGCTATTCCTGAAAGGCATACTCTGCCCTGGCGTATAGTTCGATATACGCCCTAACTCTAGCCTCGAAGATATCTGGCCTATACTTCATCTCAGCAGCGGCGAACGTGTTTAGAGGATCATCGGGGTTCGGGTTATTGAGCAGATTCCTTAAGGCCTCGACGACTGAGAAGAGGTGGAGCGAGGGGCTCCAATCATTCTTGAATATTGACTCGCAGATCCTCGCGGGAACCTCGTCCGTGAAGTTTGGATGCCATATTCTCGTCCACCAGATAACGTCTGGAGGAGTATACGGGAATGTGCGCGGGACGATTATCTCCACCTTGAAGAATCCACCCTCATACAGGCCCTCACCGATTATCACTCCACGGTAATGCGTCAGCTGATTATTCACTATGTCGAATGTGGGCTCATTCTCCCTCATCAGCTTATACTCCAGCGCCAGTCTCCTGCTCCACAGAGCCTCGGGAAGCTGCGTTTTCAAGCTATTGATTCTATTCTTGGGAAGCAGGTAATTAACTTTGAGCAGCCCTCAGCCCCGCTATTCTCCGAAGAGGTGAATATTATCCCCCAAACCTTTTAAGGGCGAGGCTCGCCCTCCAATAAGCTCCTCTTGAAGAATTGATAAAAATGGAGTGGGGTAAATTGAGGGTGGGGCTGGCTGACGAGTCCTCGTAGCAATAAAGGCTGACAGGGCCAATAGTCCTAACCATTCATGGATCTCTCTAGAGAGATCCATGATGACTGGAGGGTTAAGGTGATATGCGAGGGGTGTAGAAAACGTCTCTGGGTGTGGGCTTGACGAGCATCAACGTCTTAAGGGTTCTAGAGGAGTATATATGATGGGTGAAAGGCCGAGATCCTTAGCATTTATGGGGCTGGATAGTGGGGGGTGGATAGGCTAGCGGGAAGATAAGGGGAAGGCTGTAGAGTTCTTTAAAATGCCGCCAACAGTCCTAGTTATCAGTATAAGCTTGTCTCCATCTTGGACTCCGATTGATTCGAGGGTTTCCGTATCCTTGAGCGCCCTGCCCCTGTATGTGAGCCTCGTCGTATCTGGTGGGAGCTTTTTCATGGCGCAGACCTTAGCCCTAATAGCTCCTATAGTCGTGGAGGGTGAGACCTCTAGTTCTATGGGATTACCCCCTCCCACAGCGGGGACGATCCTAATCTTCATAATTCTTTCAAACCTCCTGTCTGAGAATAGGGCGAGCACACGATATATAAATATGTTGTGCAAGAAGCCTCCGGAAAGATATTCTTCGAGAGTTTTCCAGTAGGAATGGCGGGTGCCGGAAAGCCTGCTCTCATCCTAAGAATGTTAAAATCCCCCTTGGATGGCATTTTTCTCTGCATGAGGGTTAGGGTTTACCCGCTGGCGCTTGGTAAGATGATAAAACATGCTCTTGATGACCTGAATAGGGAGGTTGCAGGGCTTCTCGTGGGGAAATACTTGAAGAAGGGTGATGTGCTTGAGATCTGGGATACCATAACGGGCGAGCAGAGGTCGACGCCCGGCTTCGTCTATCTGGAGGAGGAGACGATTGCCGCGGCGGCGGAGTGGGTCCTCAGGAATAGGCCCGGCCTATACATCGTTGGATGGTATCATTCTCACCCGGGCTTCGATGTATTCCTCTCGGCAATAGACATCGAGACCCAGAAGCTTTACCAGAGGCTCTTCCCAAAGGCCGTGGCGCTCGTAATAGATCCCCTAAAATATGCGAAGACGAGAAGACTTCAGGACCTCAGCTTCAAGGTCTTCAGGATAAATCAGAAGGGTGAGGTGGTGGCCATTCCAGTCTCGATAGGTATCCAGAGGCAGAAGCTATTGGAGAGCACGCTGAGGGGAATTGAGACCATGGAGTTGAAATATATCCGCGGAAGCAAATCCGGCAGCGAGGCTGATCATGAACAATTCGAGGATCTTGAGGCGGATCTCGGCTTTCCAATCGACAAGCTCACAGGCTCGCTAAGCAACTTCTTCAAGAAGATCAAGGATAGGGTTGGCTCCCGTATCCAGCCTTAAGACTTGGATTTAGGTTTGTAGTTGTATAACAACTATGTGAAGGAAAAAGGGGGATTAAGGCTCAGCCTTGATAAAGGTTTTAAGCTGGGAAATTTGACTAAAAAGCCGGAAAAATGCCGAAGTCAAAAGGATTCCGTTACAAGTCAAGGGACTTGCTGACGAAGCCAGTGGGGAGTAGGCAGGGACCAAACCCCGAGATCTATCTACAGGACTTCCAGCCTGGCGAGAAGGTTGTTATCAAGCTAAATCCATCAGTGCATAAGGGCGCGCCACATAGGCGCTATCACGGGAGGATAGGGGAGATCTTGGACAGGCGGGGAAGAGCATACGTTGTTAGGGTTAGAATCGGTGAGAGTCTTAGGACGCTTACAATTCTCCCAGATCACTTGATTAGATGGAGCGCGTGATCGCCTATGGTGAGGAGGATTATTTCCCGCACGCCGCTCTCACTCCCAGAAGTCGAGAGGATACTTAGTAGCAGTGGGGTGGAGCTCACAACACTCCAGCAGAGGGTCTTGAACTATGTAAGTAAATACTCCAAGCTCTCAGCCGATAGAGCTGAGAAGCTAATAAACGAGCTCATAGAGAAGTTCGAGCTCACGAGGGAGGAGGCTGTCCAGATAGTAGATATATGCCCGACTCATGTGGAGGAGCTTAGGGCGATCCTGAGCGGCTATAAGAGGCTAGCGCCAATCCTCCTATTCTCCGAAGAGAAGCTCCAGGCGATAGTCGAGCTCGTTAAAAGATATCTGCAGGAAGAAGGAGAGGCAGAGTAGAGGATAGATTGCTTGGAGCCGGATGTGAGACGTATTGGTGAGGCAGAAAAAATACGAGGACTTCGCATACGTGTTGGACGTCTTCCCCGCCTCGGAGCTCAAGGCACAATCTCCCGGCATAATCGTGCATAGGAATGAGAATGTGATCCAGCTTCTAGGCGAGGACTTCTTCACCCTCCTAGAAGCCGCCACGCCTAAGGGTAATAAGCCCGCAATAGGAACCAGGCTATACATTGGGAAGGACGTTCCGAGAAGCATCCTGAGAATCCTCAGGAGGATAGGTTACGAAGACCTGACGGTGAACGCAAGGATGAATCTCGAGAACGTGATCCTCAAGATATTGGAGGAGAATGAGAAGCGCTTCGTCGATTTCTTCAATACCGCTCGGCCATTGACCCCGAGGATGCACTCGCTCGAGCTCATACCCGGGATTGGGAAAAAGATAGCGATGAAGATCATAGAGGAGCGGGAGATCAAACCCTTCGAGAGCTATGAGGACTTGAGGAAGCGGGGTGGAGTGCTCGATCCAGTGAAGGCACTTCAGCAGAGGATTCTCGAGGAGCTTAGAAACCCGGAGGAGAAGTATAGACTGTTTGTTAGGCCGCCGGTCTCGCGTGAATACGGGGAATGAGGAAGAGAATATTCGGCCAGCACTTCCTCATGGACCAGAATGTTCTTGATAGGATGGTGAATTATGCCTGGCTATCTCGATCCGATGTGGTGCTGGAGGTTGGCGCCGGAAACGGCGTGCTCACCCGAAAGCTCGCGGAAAGGGCTGGAAAGGTGATAGCCGTCGAGATCGATGAGAGGTTTGCCAAGGATCTTAAAGCAGTCTCCGAGACATATCCAAATGTTGAGGTGTTGTTCGGCGACATTCTACGCTTAAGGCCAAGAGGCTTCAACAAGGTTGTCTCGAATCCGCCATATAGCATCTCCTCAAAGCTCATTGAGTGGCTTGTTGAGCAGTTACCGGAGCTAATGATACTGACGCTTCAGAGAGAGTTCGCATCCAAGCTAACAGCATATCCGGGCTCGCCAAAATACGTCTACACCTCGGTCATCTCAAGTATCTATTATGAGGTTAGGATCTTGGAGATTGTGCCGAGAAGCCTGTTCAGCCCCCCTCCAAAGGTTGACTCGGCCATAGTCTCGATGAGGCGAAGGGATGTTATCCCGAGGCCGGTGAGCTCCTGCAAACTACTATGGAAAAAGCTCTTCACGAGGAGAAGACAGGTTCTCAGGCGCGTCCTAGCAGACCTATCGAGGGATGGCCTGCTGCCAGCCGGTCTCGTGAAGGAGCTTCCAGAAGCGCTAACCTCTAAACGAGTCTTCCAGCTCTCTCCCAGCGAGCTCCTCGACCTCTGTAGGCTTCTCGGCCTCTCGGGGCAAGCCTAATTAAGTGGTTTCACCGCCTAGCTCGCGGTATGAAGGCGAAGAACTGGAGATCCCTTGAGAGGCCCTATACTAGAGCGGATTATATCGCCGGCGCGCCCCAGCCTAGGATAGCGAAGTATACGGGCGGGACATATTCGAATGACTATGACTATGAGCTTCTATTGGTCGCGAAGGAGGATATGCAGATCAGGGATGTCTCGCTCGAGTCGGCGAGGGTTTCCCTGACAAAGTATTTGGACTCAACACTAGGCTCATCGAACTATTTCATGGAGCTTAAGGCTCATCCACATCACGTCCTCAGGGAGAATAAGCTGATCTTCGGCGCGCATGCTGATAGGCTTCAGGAGGGCATGAGGAGGGCTTTCGGGAAGCCTGTAGGCAGGGCGGCTAGGGTTCTCCGGGGCTCCCCGGTCTTCAGGGTCCTAGTTAGGGAGAATGGCCTCCAAGCGGCGAAGGAGGCCCTTGACATAGCATCAAAGAAGCTTCCAAAGAGTTATCAGATCGTGATTAGGAAGCTGGAGAAGAAGGCTGCCTCTTGAAGAGGAAGCTGAGGATATATGTGGATGGCTGCTCCCGGGGGAATCCCGGGTCTGCTGGAATAGGCTACCTGATATTTGATGAGGATGGCCGCCTATTATCCAAGAAGTGGAAGCATGTTGGCGTGAGGACGAATAATGAGGCCGAGTATCTGGCGGCTATAGAGGCGTTGAGGGAGGCGTTATCCCTAGGAGCATCTGAGATCGAGCTCCTCTCTGATAGCGAGCTCCTCATAAAACAGGTTAGGGGAGAATATGCCGTCAGGAGTAGTAGGCTGGCACCATTACATGAGGAGCTCATGAGGCTTGTGGGTAGCTTTGAGAAGTTCGCGGCGATGCATGTTGAGAGGGATGAGAATCGTGAGGCTGATAGGCTCGCGAAGCTCGCTGCAAGCTCATCTCTTGAGATCTAGCGTTGCGATCCTCTCCAGTATCAGTATCAGGATCGCCTCGGCCCTATCCCTCGCCTGAATAGACTCTATCTCCGCCATCTCTATACCATAGAACTCGATGGCTCTAGCAAGCCTTTCCTCTCTCCCGAGATAATCATCATCAACCTCGGTGCCCCCCACGGCCCTAGCTAGATCCTCCGCGATCCTCACAGCTGATGGCCTCTCATTGGCGAGGATGCAGAGGCCGACCTCCTCAGTCCCCTCCCTCACGCCAAGTCTCTCCAAGACCCTTCCTATCTGCGTGTCGGCGGCAAGCCTTAGCAGAAGTTCCATCTCCATCTTCCTCGAGATATTGGTTCCAGCCTTGAAGGCTAGATAGGCGGCGACGGCGGCTGCATGAATCTGCCTAACAGACACCACACACCTAGCATCAAACACCTGTATGACAGCATCCCTATTAGATGCCCTCAAGGAGTCTAGAATCCCAATAGGGTTTGCTAGAAAGCTCCTCCTAGGATTCCTCAGAACAGAGGCTGCAACCCACTTATCCCCAAAGCTTACAAGCCTCAAGGCGAATACTCAGCCCCCATGAATAACGGGCACCAAGTGAATCTCCCTAACCCCCCTCAGCCTTATCTCATCCGGCCTGCCAAGGCATGATATCTCCACACCATCAACTAAGACCAGTAGCTCGGGCGAGAGCATCCCATCCTCGAGAACCCTCCCCCGGAGAGGGTCGGGAAGCCTCCTCAAGACATCCATAAGGCTCTCACCCTCATAAGCCTCAAACTCGAAGAGATTCACTCCCCCCGAGATCTCCTTAAGCGGGCCAAAAATCCTAACCCTCACCATGAAACGCCCCCCGGAAGACCCCTCAGAGAGGTGCATGCTCCTCATCAAGCATCCGTGCAGGTCATCCTCATCATTGGGCTTTATTCTTATCCCCCTTGTGGGGACTCAAAGATATGAGGGTTAAGGGTGCTTAAAAGTCTAGCGATGGAGGCTTGTCGAGGAAATGGTTTTTAGTCTTGTGTAGTTGTCTTCCGCTCGGATGGAGATTAGGAGTATTTACAACTTCGCTTGTAGTAACTGTGGCGGGGAGATAACTGATGCTAGGCTGATTGAGGTTGGGGTCTGTGAGAGATGTCTGCCCGGTAAGGCTGCGAGCCTCATCGAGGCGGCTGAGGCGCTGAAGAGGGTTGGGAAGCTTGAGAAGCTTAAGGAGTATCTTAGGATCCAGGTCGAGTATGAGGGGTTTAGGAGGTTCTTTAGGAGGGCTCTCGGCTTCGAGCCTTGGGCGCTTCAGGAGGTCTGGGCAAAGAGGATAATCTCGGGCGACAACTTTGCCATAGTTGCTCCTACGGGTGTTGGCAAGACTGTTCTAGGGCTTATCATGGCGCTTTATCTTTACGCGGTGAGGCGGAAGCGGTGCTACGTGATAGTCCCCAGCAGCATCTTGGCCCAGCAGCTCTACGAGAAGGCGTCAGCATTCGCCGAGAGGCTTGGGCTCAAGCTTGGTGAGAGGCTGCTAGTCTATCACGCCGGCTTGAGCAGGGCTGATAGGGAGAAAGTCCTCGAAGAGCTTAGGGAGAACGATGGCCCGATGATCCTGATAACGACTGACAGGTTTCTCGTGGATCATGGAGACCTGCTCATGAACATAAAGCCATTCGACTACGTGTTCGTGGATGATGTCGACTCCTTCCTGAAGTCGCCCAAGAACATTGATAAGGCTGTTGGTCTTCTTGGGCTGAGGCCGGAGGCTGTTGATCTCGCGCTCAAGCTTATAGATGTCAGGATACGACTCGCGAAGTCTCCATCAAAGGATCTCTCCGAGAAGTATGAGCGTCTCTCAAGGGCTATTGAGGAGGAGAGGAAGAGGAGGAGGGGGATACTCGTTGTAGCCGGCGCCACGCTCAAGGGGAAGAGGACGAGGCGCATGATGATATTTGAGGAGCTGCTAGACTTCGAGGTCGGCAGGTTCCAAGAGCTCGTGAGAAACGTTGAGGACCTTTATGTCGAGCCATCGGGGGACGTGATCGAGGAGACTATCAAGCTTGTCAAGACTCATGGTGGAGGATGCCTCGTATTCGTGCCTCATGCTCTTGGCAGGGCATATGCTGAGAAGGTGGCGGAGGCACTAAAGCAAGCCGGCCTAAAAGTCCACCTATACAAGAAGATGAGCCCAGACATCCTCCAGAGATTCGCGAGCGGAGAGATAGATGTCATGGTTGGCATAGCATCCTCGAGAAGCCCATTCACGCGGGGAATAGATCTACCATCAAGGATAAGGTACGCCGTCTTCGCCGGAGTCCCGAGGAGGGAGATTAGGATTGAGAGGGTTGAGTATAATCCTGGTAAGCTCCTCACACTCATCCTCAACCTGATCCCGATCCTTGATGAGCGGTTAAGAAGAGAGTCTGAGCCGATCATAGCGAAGCTGAGGAAGATAACGCCGCTGGCGAGGGATGTTATAGAGAGGATCAGGGAGGCTGATGAGAAGGGTGTAAGGCTCAGCGGCTTCGAGGGCTATGCGCAGGATGTGATAGCATCAGCGAGGGATTTTGTGAACAAGATCCTGAGCCCCCAGCTTTTCGAGAGGATCGAGAAGGATCTCGACATAACCCTGAAGCAGGTTGAGGATGGCTTCACGCTAATCATACCTGACACGACCGGCTATATCCAGGCATCCGGCAGGACCTCAAGGCTCTACCCATATGGCATCATGAAGGGCATGAGCATAGTTGTTGTTGATGATGCTAGAGCTTTCAGGGGCCTTATCACGAGGCTTAAGGCCCAGATAGAGGAGCTTGACTTCGAGCCATATGATCCGAGAAAAGCTGAGCTGATATTCGAGCAGGTTGATAGGGAGCGGAGGATCCTCTCCGAGATTCAGCGAGGCGAGGTCGAGATACGCGTGAAAGACTTGGTCAGGGCCGCTCTAATGCTTGTCGAATCCCCGACGAAGGCTAGGACAATCGCCCACCTCTTCGGGAGGCCGTTCAGGAGAAGGATTGGGCCGCTGACGGTCTATGAGGCGGCGATAGGAGGCGTGATAGTCGGCGTCGCCGCGACGCAAGGCCATATAACAGATCTGGTCACGGGCTCTGAGAGGGGCCTTCACGGGGTCGAGAAGGTGAATGGCAGGTTTGTCCCGGTTTACGGCGTCATAAAGAGGTGCTATAACTGCGGCGAGCAGTGGGCTAATGGAAGACCATGCCCATCATGCGGCTCTGATGACATATTCGACAAGATCGAGATAATCGAGGCGATTAGGAGGCTTGCACAGCAGTATAACGAGGTCTACCTGGCGACAGACCCGGATGCCGAGGGCGAGAAGATATCATATGATCTCATGTGCCTGATCAAGCCATTTAACCCGAACATCTACCGGCTTGAGTTCCATGAGGTTACGAGGAGGGCTCTTCTCTCGGCCCTGCAGGCAAAGAGGGATGTGAATATCAACCTCGTGGAGGCACAGCTCCTAAGGCGGATCGAGGATAGATGGATAGGATTCGAGCTTAGCAGGAAGCTCTGGGAGCGGTTTGGGAGCAGGTGGCTCTCAGCCGGCAGGGTCCAGACGCCCGTGCTTGGATGGGTAATTGGGAGGACCAATGAGTATAGGAAGAAGAGGATGCTGATACGGATAAGGCTTAATGAGAATCTCTACATAGACCTTCTCGAGCCCGGGAACGCCGATGAGATCCTGAGGGAGTGGGAGGCGGGAAGGCTTAAGGCAGTCATCAGGGTTCTCGGCGAGGAGGAGGCCACCATTAACCCGCCCCCACCATACACCACGGACTCTCTTCTAAGGGATGCCTCCACGTATCTAAAGCTCTCGGCGGCCAATGCGATGAGAGTGGCTCAGGATCTCTTCGAGGCGGGCCTCATAACATATCATAGGACTGATGCGACAACGGTCTCGCAGGTCGGTATAGGGATAGCGAGGGAGTATCTGAGCAAGATTGATCCAAGCCTCTTCATGCCCAGGACGTATAGGGTGGAGGGCGCTCATGAGTGTATTAGGCCTGTCAAACCCCTTGACGCCGAGAAGCTCCGATACTATATCAGGATAGGACTTATCACTGTGCCCGCGGCGAGGCTCACCGAGACCCATTACAGGATGTATGACCTGATATTCAGGAGGTTTATCGCGAGCCAGTGTAGGCCGGCTAGGATAATCACGCAAAGGGTCTCCGTCGAGGTCTTGGACAATATCGTCGAGCAGTCTAGGGATGTGGCGATCCTGGATAAGGGGTTCCTCGAGTTCTATCCGACGGTCAGGGCTGTGGACAGGATTGAGGGCGGCGAGTATCTCGTGAGCAGCCTGGAGGTTAGGAGGGTTCCATCCGCCTGGCTCCTGACTGAGGGCGATGTTGTCGCGCTCATGAAGGAGAGGGGGATAGGCCGGCCGAGCACATACAGCAAGATAATAGAGACGCTTCTGGAGCGGGGCTATATCATCGAGAGGTCTGGAAGGCTCATAGCGACCAGCAAGGGCATGAGGATATACCAGTATCTGACGGAGAGGTTTGGGAGCTATGTCTCCGAGGAGCTGACAAGGAGGCTTGAGGCCGACATGGATCGTGTTGAGAACGGCGAGGCGGATTATCAGAAGATACTTGAGGAGCTCTATCAGGAGGTCATGGCGATTAGGGCGGCTCCAGCGATAAGCAAGTAGGAGGATTAGGGGATGGATTACAAGCTTCTCGGAGAGGGCGCTATGGTCAATCAGAGGAGCTATGATAAGCTGGCCGAGGTCGAGGCAATAATCTTCGACTGCGATGGAACGCTCATAGACTCAACGGAGTCATATTATCTGGCGGATCGGATCGTGGCTTGCATAATCCTCGAGAAGCTCTATGGGCTCAAATGCTCGCTGGGAAGGGATGTGAACGATGTCTTGGAGAGGCTTGAGATGCTCGGCGGCTTTAACAATGACTGGTATAAGACGGGCCTTATAACCCAGTCGATAATAATGAAGGTTGACGAGCCTGTTGAGAGGATCGCCGACGACATCGCCGAGATAGATGATGTGAACGCTTATTTAGAGAGGTGTATGGTGGAGGTGAGCTCGCCGGACTATGTTCTAAACGGCTTGAGGTGGATCTCTGAAAAGGCTTCACAAGCATATGGCAGCATCATGTGGCTGCGGGACTTTGAGAAGCTTATTGATACTGAGGCTGAGAGGCTTGGCAGGCTGATGCGGATCCAGGAGCTGAGGGGCCTACTAGGGCCCTTAACCCGATATGGCTCCGGCCTCCTGACAACGCTTTATGACGAGGTTTACTTGGGGCTTGAGGGTGTTAGGGAGAGATATGGCGTGGAGCCTCGATACGTGTCTTGGGAGGGGCTGCTCGAAAATGAGAAGCCGCTGATAATGGAAGAGGTCCTCGAGAAGCTTAGCGAGGGTGTTCCGAAGGGCATTGCGATAGCTACTGGGAGGGGGAGATGGGAGACGGAGAAGGGCCTCGGAGAGCTTATCTACTACTTCGACCTTGAGGCCAGCGTCTTCGCAGCAGATCTCCCCAACAGGTATGAAAAGCCAAATCCTTGGATTTTGATCGAGTGCTCCAAGAGGCTTGGCGCCGAGAAGGTCATGTATGTTGGGAACTCGCTGGAGGATCTCCTCCTAGTCGAGAATGCTAGGGGGAATGGTCTTGACGCCCTCTTCACAGGAATCCTAACAAACCCATACGCACTAGAGATATTCATCCGGAAAGGGGCCGATGCGATAATAGATGATGTCAACCTACTGCCACGACTAATTGAGAGGGGAGAAGTCTTCTGGAAGCCTTTTTAGACTCTTGAGGGTATAATTAAGTCCCGGCGAGTTCTATGAGGCGAGTGCGGTGGATGAGGATCATTGACAGCATGAGGGATTTCATAATCTATTGGAGAGACTATTCCGGGAAGCCCTTGGAGGAGATGCTTCATGGCTGGCTCACGAGCTATATCTCGAGATACCCGGAACTTCTCATCTTCGAGGTCTCCTACTGGCGTGGATTGGATCGTCTTCAGTCTAGAGTCGCCCACACCCTTTCACGACTCGACGAGATGATCCATGACGTGATCGAGGCTTGGATGATTGTCCTCCAGAACTTGGAGGATGTATATCTTATCGCCTCTAGGAGGCTTGGCCTCCCCCAAGAGCCCATCTTCGCGCTCTATGTCGGGTCTGGGTGGAAGTCGAGGTGGACAGGCTCGATCCTTGATGAAGCGGCATTATTCTTGGACTTGGGGGCTCTCGCATCCCTGAAATGGGTTGATCAGCAGAATATCCGTGGCTTTATAGCATTTGGCATTGGCCAGCTTCGCCAGGCTGTGGAGAGGGGTAGGGTGGAAAGATACGCCGAGCTCGAGGAGGATCCCTTCTTCAGGCTCTATAGCCAGGGCCTAGCACAATTCTTGGAGAAGCTGATCCTTGGAGAGGACTCGTGGCATGGCGTCATGGAGGGGGATTGGGCTAAGAAATGTGAGGAGCGGATGGGCGAACTTGCCACAAGCTACTTGGAATATGCCGAGAAAGGTCTTGTAGACCGCTTTTACTCGCCATTTGAGTCCGTGGGAGGCCTAAGCCTCGCCGGCAGGTATCTGGGATATGCCCTCATCAGGGAGCTGAGCGACCGCGGGCTGAGGCTGAATCAGCTTCTCGGAATGCCTGAGAGCGAGGCGGCTAGCTTGTCGAGGAAATTTTTGGAGAAGATGAGCATGCGGTGAATATTCCACGAGGATTGGGTTATAACTGTGAAATTCCTTCTTCTGAAATACTTATATCGGACCCGCTCGAATACATTTCGTCATGGAAGAGGTTAAGCTTAAGCGTAAGGGTGAGCTGTTCAGAGACGAGGAAGGAAACCTAGTGCTAGTTAATGAAGCGAATGAGGCTTACAGAGTTGATGAAATCGTAGCATATGTCTGGAGCATTTGTGATGGAAAGACCGTTGATGAAGTTGTGACGGAGTTCTCGAACCTGAGCGAGACGAGCATTGAGGAGGTTAGGGAACCCCTGATAGACCTGATAAACAGGCTTAAAGCCGCCTCGCTGATAGAGTAAGCTTAAAGACTGAGGTAAGAGGTAGCCGGCTCATCCACGCCTATAAACAGGTTTCACCGTGTTTTCTTTATGATTGAAACCCTGATAATGGGGCTTCTAAAGTCCCTTATCTCGCTCCTGATAGTCATGGATCCCCTGGGGAATATACCGATTTTCCTCGGCTTGACCAGTGGGCTCGACAAGGCTGCGAGGATGAGGGTTTTCAACATAGCGGTTCTCACGGGCTTCAGCCTACTCATATTATTCGCCACACTGGGCGAGTGGGTTCTAAGAATATTCGACATAGAATTATACAGCTTTAGGATCGCGGGTGGAGCGCTCCTCCTATTCCTCGCATTCGAGCTCCTACTCAAGACGGAGACCCAGCTTAAGGCCTATAGCCCGGAGCATGCTGGCGCGGTCCCCCTAGGCGTCCCACTCCTCGTCGGGCCGGGCGCGATAACCACCACGATCATAGTATTGAAGACCTTCGGGGTTGTCGTGGCGATGTTGGCTGTGACGATCGCGGCCATTATAACATGGATAATCCTCAGGTTCGCGGCCCCGATACATGAGGCGCTGGGGGAGGTTGGCGCCAACGTGGTCTCGAAGATCATGGCAATGCTCCTAGCAGCAATAGCCATTCAATTCATCCTTGAGGGCGTGAGAGAATACTTGGAAAAACTTCATTAAACATGGCTTAAAATTTTTGGAGGCTGGGGTAGAGTTGGAGTATCGCGTGCTTGGGAGGACCGGTGAGAGGATAGCGGTCATAGGCCTTGGAACATGGAGTATAGGCGGCGGCATGACGCCAAGCTACTCCGCTGACAAGCAGGCGATAGAGGCCATCAGATACGCAGTGAGACTTGGGATGAACCATATAGACACGGCTGAGATCTATGGCGGCGGCCACGCGGAGGAGCTCGTCGGGGAGGCCATCAAGGAGTTTAAGAGAGATGATGTCTTCATAGCAAGCAAGGTATGGCATACAAACCTGAGATACAATGATGTGTTGAGGGCATGTGAGAGGAGCTTGAAGAGGCTTCAGACAAGCTACATAGACCTATACTACATACATTGGCCGAATCCTTCGATCCCGCTTCGCGAGACGATGAGAGCCTTGGAAAGGCTCCATGATGAGGGGAAGATAAGGTATATCGGCGTGAGCAACTTTTCCGCGAGCCTTGTCGAGGAGGCGAGATCATACCTGTCACATGCAGATATTGTGGCGGATCAGGTCGAGTATAGCCTATATGAGAGGAGTATTGAGAGGGACTTGATGCCCTATTGCCTCAGGGAGGGCATAACTATAGTGGCGTATAGCCCCCTTGGGCAGGGGAGGCTTGCTAGGGAGCTTCGCGAGGGGCGGAGCAGAAGGGTGAGAATATTGATGGAGGTTGCTGAGAGGTATTCGAGGACGCCGATCCAAGTCGCGTTAAACTGGGTTATCTGGCATGAGCATGTCATAACGATACCCAAGTCTGTTAGGAGGGAGCATCTTGAGGAGAATGCTGGAGCTGCTGGGTGGAGGCTTGATGAAAATGACTATAAGCTCCTAGCCGAGGCTTGGGGCTGAGATGTGAGAGGAGGCCTTGCAGGATGAGGCCAGTCCAGCGGATCGCTGAGATTATGGTTTTCGCCGCCCTATACTTCATCATAACATTCATGCTTGCTCCTGTGAGCTTTCTCCCGTTTCAGGTTAGGGTCTCAGATGCTCTGATAATGCTCTCGGCGATCTTCGGGCTCTCAGCGGCCTACGGCGTCTTCCTCGGATGCCTCTTCGCGAACCTCTTCCCAGTCGGCTACCCACCCAACCCGCTAGATATCGTGCTCGGAAGCCTCGCAAATCTCGCCGCCTCCTACACAGTCTATCGAATCTGCTATAGCAGGCTTAGTAGGCTCAGGGTAATCCTATCAAGCCTAGCATCCTCACTAATCATAACATTGATAGTTGGATCATATCTCCCAATACTAATACTCCCGAGCTTCTCATTATGGGACGTGATATGGGTCGGGTATATCGGCGTGCTGCCGGGCGAGCTGATAGCGCAAACCCTAATCGGCTCGGCCTTGGTGCTGGCGCTAGCGAGGATACGTGGACTAAGGGAATACTTCGGGCAGAAGAGTTAAAGGATAAGCCGGGCTTTCAGGCTTGTCAGGTCTCATCATATCCTCCACGCTGCAGCCTCAGAAATGCCGGGACTCATCATCACGATTCCAATCCACGAGGCTGGATTTGTAGATACCCTAATTATTCTATTATCATGAGAATAGATTTTAACGGGAGCAATCCTTGTAAAAGAGACATAGTATGAGGATCGTCCTGAGTGATGAGGTTCGATCGAGGTTCCCTGATCTACACGTCCTCCTGAAGAGGATTGATGGGCTGAGTGTTCGGGAGAGGTCGGAGGAGCTTGAGAGGTTTAAGATCGAGGTTTGTCATAGGATTAGGTCGCGGTTCAGCCTCGAATCGCTCAAGGATGATCCAGTGATAAGGGCTTACCGTGACTTCTTCTGGAGGATCGGGATAGATCCGACAAAAATCAGGCCGGCCTCCGAGGCATTGATAAGGAGGATTCTCGGTGGAGGTGGACTGCCTGCGATAAATACGCTCGTGGATGCCTATAACCTGGCCTCCGCCGAGTCCCGCATCGCGCTAGCAGCATTCGACGCCGACAAGCTGGAGGGCGAGGAGCTCGTCATGAGGTTTGCTCGAAGCGGCGAGGAGTTCTTGGGCATAGGGATGGATAAGCCGAGAAGGCTTGAGGGAGGCGAGATAGTTGTCGCCGACTTGAAGAGGCTGATAGCTATATACCCATATCGGGATGCGGACTACAGCAAGGTAACACTTGAGACTAGGAGCATCTACCTAATGACCTGCGGCGTCCCCGGCATAGATATTGAGAAGCTGGAGGAGGCTGAGGATCTTGCAACAAGCTATATTCTCAGGTTCTGCGGAGGATCAAAGTGATGGGTTTTTCCTCGAGAACATTTCTAAAGGTCTTCATAGCTCTCTCGCTACTCTCACTCTTCGCCGACATAGTATATGAAGGAGCGAGATCAATCAGTGGAGCATATCTGAATATTCTAGCGGCTCCAGCGATCGCGGCCGGGATACTCGGCCTCGGCGAGCTCCTAAGCTATGTCATGCGGCTCGTCGGAGGTGTTGTGGCCCAGAGGGCGCCATCCGGGAGAACATATTGGGCCATAATATTCTTGGGATACGCCTCGACGCTCGTCGTGCCACTCCTAGCCCTAGCGGGAAGCTGGGAGCTCGCGCTAACGCTATTCTTCCTGGAGAGGCTTGGTAAGGGCATCCGCGCGCCACCAAGAGACGTGATCATCGCAGAGGTAACCGAGGGGATTGGAAGGGGGAAGGGCTTCGGGCTCCACGAGCTATTGGATCAAGTTGGCGCTATAGCCGGCCCGCTAATAGTCTCGCTCGTAATAGCTCTCCGCGGATATCCGGAGGGATATAGAGCCGCCTTCTGGATAATGTGGATCCCATGGATCCTTTCCATGAGCATGCTGATATTGGCGGCGAGGCTCTACCCGGAGCCGAGGGCGATAGCCGCGGCTAGGGAGGAGATGCCTAGAAGCCCGAAGACCATGCTCGATAGGAGGTTCTGGATCTTCCTAGCATGCTCGATCCTAACAATGCTAGGCTTCCTCCACTGGGGCGTGATAAGCTACTACGCGCAGGACTCCGTGAAGATAGGCCTCCTATCGGCAGAAGAGATCGCGCTACTATACCTAGCAGCAATGGCTGTCGACGCGATGATAGCCCTCCCGATAGGAGCATTATATGATAGGCTCGGAACCAAGTCGATAATCGTTGCACCCATCTCCGCAGCCCTGATAGCTCCGCCGCTCTTCATGATTCCAGGTAGGCTTGGATTCTATATCTCAGCAGTCTTCTGGGGGTTCACGATGGGGGTTATCGAGACGATAATGCGGGCGGCCATCGCCGATATAGTCCCATCAGAGGCCAGAAGCATAGCATATGGAATATACTCATTCGGGATAGGGCTGGGATGGGCGACCAGCGGACTACTCCTCGCATATCTCTATCAAGTGGGAGCTATCATGGGCATAATCGTGTTCTGCGCACTAATGGAGGCTGCTGCCGCAATAATCCTCACCGCGACACCGAGAGCCGTGGGAAAACTTTAATCCCCGCAAGATAAAATAATCAACCGCTGATATGTGAAGAGCGTCGGAACTACTGACGCGATGATCCCGGATGATGAGGGACTCCCTTACTCTGAAAACATTTTCCCCGACACAATATTCCCCGAGAGCCTATGTGCTTCCCTTTCTATGGATTCTCTTGACATGAGGTGATATGTTTAGGGGAGGGTGGTAGCCCGGCTGGGATTCGAACCCAGGTCTCCGGGGGTCTCCTCATGGCCTGCTATCCAGCGGCCATGACCCAGAGCCCGGAATCCATGGCCCCATGCGGTCTGACCAGCTGGATTGGCCGCTAGACGACCGGGCTTCCCGGAAGATTATCATCTCAAAGCCTCTATTAAAATATAAAAGGCGGCTCAGGGCTTGCGAATCGCTCCGCTGCCACCCTAGAGCCATCTCAGCTGCTCTTTATATGAAACCTGCCTACACGTGATCATGATCTCCATGTTACTAGCCGAGTGTTTTCACATGATATACGTGGATCTTATCCGCAGTTGATCATGCTTCTCAAGCCGCTTCCCGGAATCCGAATATCCGATGGTATACGTGGAGGTTTTTCACGAATTATTTTCTGGCCATTCCGAGCCGAATGGATAAAGCTATTGATTCAAGCGCGTCAGCGCCTTGCAGACCACATGCCTTCTAAGCTATGAGATCGCTGATTCCTGGAAGCGGGCGAGGGATGGCTGGGGCATCGCGCTCCACAGGATCTGCTCTAGGACTGGAAGCTTTCCACCAGCCCTCGCATACTACTTCATCATGAAATACTCGCGGCTTGGGGATATAGTCCTCGACCCCTTTAGCGGGAAGGGGACCGCGCCGCTCGAGGCATGCCTCAACGGAAGGATCGGGATAGGCAATGATCTCTCGCCGGAGGCCTATGTCCTAACGAGAGCAAAGGTTAGGCCCGTCCACCGCAGACGGGTCCTCAAGTGGATAGAGTGGGCCGAGTCGAGGATTAATCCATCAGGCTACGACGTGTCAGAGGTTAGCGATGATGTTAGGGCATTCTTCAGCAATTATACGCTGAGGCAGATTCTCGCGGTTCGCGACCTGATTGATGAGACGGAGGATGAGGATCTCGCCAACTTCATGAGAGCCCTCATGCTCGGGATACTCCACGGCCCGACTAGGATGCATCTGAGCGTCAGGTGCTCGCACTCCTTCTCCATGGCCCCAGGCTACGTGAAGAGATACGTGAGGGAAAATGGTGTGAGGAAGCCAAGGAGGAACGTGCTGAGATGCTTGAGGATGAAGGCCGAGCGCGTCTTCAGGGATGGGGTACCGGCGATCAGGGGCGAAGCATACATGGAGGATGCCAGAAGGCTTCCAATAGAGGATGAGTCCATAGACTTGGTCATAACCTCGCCACCATACTTCAACATGCAGACATATGCCTGGGATAACTGGCTTAGGCTCTGGTTCCTGGGGTATGAGTATGAGGATGTGGCGAGGAGGCTCTTCCACACGGAGTCCGTGGAGAGGTTCAAGATATTCATCAGGGATGTCTTGAGGGAGATTTTCAGGGTTCTCAAGTGGGATAGGGCTGCGGTGATAGTCCTCGGGAGGGTTAAGTTGAAGGGCAGGATAATAGACATGGCGGAGGTTACGGCGCCGATCGCCGAGGAGGTGGGCTTCAGGGTCGCTGGGATAATCTCGGACTCGATCCCGAAGTCTAACAAGTATCTCTGGTATCTGAGAGAGGATGATGGCGTCAGTAGGGAGGTGATTCTAGAGCTCCATAAGGGATGCTTTGAGCCGAACCCGGTAGTCATAGACTGGGAGAGGACAAGGCCTCTCACAGTCGTGAGGGAGGAGGTGTCTGGATGATACTCGAGGCTCATGGTGACATCTGCAGGCTCGGATACCTTAGGATAATGCCATGTCTACTCGAGGATGATTCCCCAAAGACATTCGACTACCTCGCATCAGTTCTCTACGAGATTGTTAAGGGCGTCGGTGATAGGGATTTCTTGGCGGGGCGGCCGATAGGACTCATCACAAGCCCGGTGAATGCTAGGAACTATGTGACCCTCGCCGCGGAGCTCGACCTAGTAGATAGGAAGAGCCAAAGGCTCGGCGTATTCGGGAAGCTCTACCTCTGCTCTAGAAGCGCGTCGAGGTTCAGGAGGCTCGTGGAGGGGGATAGGTCGCTGAGGCTGATAGATCTCCTGATGCTGAATGACGCTGAGAAGATCTTCTTCCTCTGGAACATCTTCGCGAAGGATTATCCATTCATCCAGATGATAACAAGCTGGGCGATAGGGAGGGGGAAGTTTAGGAGGCAGGAGGCGATGATATACGCGATGGAGGAGGCTTATCCGCAAGCGCTGAGGTGCGTCCTGCCGAAGAGCAGGATAAAGGAGGTTCAGGAGGCTGAGAGGTTCAGGGAGCGGAGGCTTATGATAAAGGACAAGATCGAGTGGATAAAGAGCAGCCAATATGCGAAGTATAGGCACATAGCGCCCCCGAGGTTTGAGTGGCTCGTGGACTGCGGTATACTCAAGCGTAGCGGCAGGGGAAAATATGAGGTAAATACTCAGATGATCTACGACCCTGATAGGATCCTCAAGCTGGCATCACTGTCGCTGGAGAAGCTTGAGCACTATCTCTTCGGAGACTTCCTGAAGCCCTTCGAGAAGCTGTATAGGCCAGCTGACAGGTATGAGGCTTCGAGAATGCTTCTCGAAACATATAGTCTCATGAGCCGATACTTCGGGGAGAATGTCGATCTCCTAAAGCTCGAGTGCATGACGGTGATATCTCTGATGGAGTCGGGCTCGATAGCAGATCTAAGCATGATCCATGATGCATTCAATAGCCTCGCAATACAATTCCCCGACAAGGTCTATGTAATGCCAGGCACTAGGGGCGGCCCACCCCTAGCCTATATAGATGCCAAAAACCTCGAGCTCTAAAATCGCGCAGGATACCCTATACATCAAAGTATTTCCCATACTCCCAGTCAGTTATCCTTCTAGTCGCATATTCCTCCCATTCCTGCCTCTTCAGCTTAATGAAGTTCTCGCCAGCCAGCCCTAAAACATCTCTAAGCAGCTTATCCTCCTCTAGGGCGTCTAGGGCCTTCTCAAGCGTCGGGGGTAGCGTTGGAAGCTCCCGATATAGCCCATACTCATAGATATCCTTCTCGATCGGCTCGGGCGGCTCCAGATTTCTCTTGATACCATCCATTCCGGCGGCAAGCAGGACGGTGAACAGAAGATACGGGTTTGCCGATGGGTCGGGAGCGCGATACTCTATCCTCGCCCCAGCCTTCAAGCGGAACTCCGGTATCCTTATCAGGGCATCCCTATTCTTCATCCCCCAGTAAACATATTTCGGGGCCTCAAACTCTCCCAGCCTCTTATAGGAGTTCACGGTCGGGTTCGCTATCGCCGTGATACCGCCTACGTGCTCGAAGATACCGGCTATGAAGTTCTTCGCCAGATCTGAGAGACCATATGGGTCGCGTTCATCATAGAATAGGTTATCATCACCAGCCCAGAGGCTCATGTGAATGTGGAACCCGTTCCCGGGCTTACCATAGAATGGCTTTGGCATAAATAATGCCTTCAAGTCCATGGACTCGCAGACAAGCTTGATAATATTCTTCGTTAGGAGGGTCTTATCAGCGATCCTCAATCCCTGGTCATGGAGTATATCCACCTCATTCTGGCCCGGCCCGACTTCATGGTGGCTGGCGCTCCAGTCTATCCCAGCCTCGGAGAGCTTCTCAGCTATCTTAATCTTAATCAGGTTGGCCTTATCCCTCGGGGATACATCGAAGTAGCTTCCGCTATCGAGGGGCTCCCCTCCTCTGAGTATATAGAACTCGAGCTCTCCGGCGGCGATGAACGTGAAGCCCTCATTCTTCTCAATTCTCTTGAGAAGATTCTTTAGGACCGTCCTCGGGTCTCCCTCGAATGGGGCGCCATTCCTGTAAACATCGCAGAAATAAGTCTTAACGCCGTTAAGGGTATAGCATGCGCTCGCATCAACAACAAGCATCATATCGCTCTCGAATCTCCTCGCGAACCCCTCTATTGATGAGCCGTCGAACCAGACCCCCCTCGATATGGCCTTCTCAAACTCCCTCTCAGAGATTAATACCTCCTTTAGAACGCCGTTAATATCCGAGAACCTGAGGCTGATAATGGAGCTCAAGTCCACGTAACGGGCTGGATAAAAGCTCCTTAAAGGTTTTGATGATGCTGGATGACACCTCGGCTGGGGTCTTGCGGAGAAACACCCTTATATACGTGGATTGATCGGTTCTCCCGAGAACATGAGCAAGCCTGCAGAACTTGGGTCTCTTAAAGTCGGCCATAATATCGTGATCGATGGCGAGCCTTGCAGGATCGTGGAGCTTGAGAAGAGTAAGCCGGGAAAGCATGGGTCGGCTAAGGTTAGGGTTGTGGCTATAGGCATATTCGACAACGTTAAGCGGACGCTCGTGGGGCCGGCTGACAGCAAGGTCGAGGTGCCGATAATCGAGAAGAGGAATGGCCAGGTCGTCTCGATAGGGGATACGGTCAGCGTGATGGACAACGAGACGTATGAGATTGTAGAGGTACCACTGCCGCAGGACGAGAAGCTTCGGGAGAAGCTCGAGCCCGGGGCAAACGTCGAATATTGGAGGATCATGGGAAGATGCATGATAGTCAATGTGAGGACGGGCAGCTAGCCATCATTTCTCGGCGAGCATAGCCTCCCTAATCAAGAGCATTCCACTATATCCACTCCACCTTATCTCATAGTTTAGGACCTCGATCCTCTTCTTGAAGAGCGGCGAGTCCAGCGCGAGGGTCTCGAACTCGCCTCCCTCGCCAAGCATGCTCACATCATATCTCTCGGAGAGGGAGTTTAATAGGTTGATCAGCTCATGGTCTATGATTTTTCCCAAGAGTTCTCTCCCAAGGCCCATGGCGGCGACCCCAACAATCATAGCGGTGATCCCGCTTGAGACAACCTCCTCGAGGACCTCCCTTGGATCACGCATCCAGAGTGGTGTGAGGAGCTTCAGCCCAAGCTCCTCGCATAGCCGCTGGAAGGAGTCATGCTGTGATCTACTCCTATTGACGCCTGAGAGTAGGCCGTCCACCTCATCTCGGATGAGCTCGACGGCATCCCGCAGGGCTTGAAGCTCATCATCCCTCGACACGGATCTCGCGGATACCATGATCTGCCTCCTATCCATGGCCCTCGCCTGGAGGCTTGTCACCCAGATATTGGGGTAGTGGAAGTAGTAGGATTCTTCCGAGGCCGCCTTAACCGTGATCAGATAATCCACATGATGGCCCATCGCCTCGGCGAGCTGTATCGCGAGGGTCGAGTCCTTCCCGCCGCTGAAGAGCGCCGCCAGCCTCATAGCGCCCAAGGATCGCCTCCAGTTAAGAAGATCCAGTATGAAAGCTTTATACCATCATCCCTAGCGCCTCTCTTAGAGGAGTGGGTATGGGGATCCTGCGCGTGATAGAGCAGAAGGGGACTGAGAGGCTAAAGCGTGGATTCGCGAGGATGGTTAAGGGAGGGGTCATCATGGATGTCACGAGCGTGGAGCAGGCGATCATCGCGGAGGAGGCTGGCGCGGTCGCGGTCATGGCCCTCGAGAGGGTTCCAGCGGATATTAGGCAGGCTGGCGGAGTTGCTAGGATGGCCGACCCGAAGAAGATTCAGGAGATAATGGACGCGGTCACGATACCGGTCATGGCTAAGGTTAGGATAGGCCATTATGCCGAGGCGCTCGCCCTAGAGGCACTTGGCGTGGACATGATCGATGAGAGCGAGGTTCTAACGCCAGCCGACACGTACTTCCATATAGATAAGAGGAAGTTTAATGTCCCATTTGTCTGCGGCGCTCGGGACTTGGGGGAGGCTGTGAGGCGCATATGGGAGGGCGCGGCCATGATAAGGACCAAGGGCGAGGCCGGGACAGGGAACATAGTCGAGGCGGTCAAGCATGTTAGGCTCGTGAATCACGGCATTCGTCTCCTCAAGCACCTGACGGATGACGAGATATACAGGGTTGCAGAGGAGTTCTCCAAGCCATATCTCAGGCTTAGCATGGAGGTTAAGGAGAGATGCGGCCTACACCGCGAGGTTCTCAGAAACGAGCCCGTCTACGAGGAATATACGTTCGAGGAGATTGTTGAGGGGATCTATAAAATTCTCTTGGAGATTAGGAGCCTCCAGAGGCTGCCTGTCGTGAATTTCGCCGCGGGCGGGGTTGCGACACCGGCGGACGCCGCGCTGATGATGCACATGGGGATGGATGGCGTCTTCGTTGGAAGCGGGATATTCAAGAGCTCGAACCCGGAGAAGATGGCAAGGGCAATAGTCGAGGCCGTAAACCATTATGATGAACCAGATGTTATCGCAGAGGTGAGCAGGGATCTAGGAGAGCCCATGAGAGGATTGGAGATTGATAAGCTCCTAGTTAGGATGGAAGAAAGAGGCTTATGAGGATAGGTGTTATAGGTGTTCAGGGCGCGGTTGCGGAGCATATAGAGGCTCTTCGCAGGGCCCTAGCCAACATGAGCATTCATGGGGATGTAGCATGGATTAGGCGCCTAGATCAATTGAAGAATGTCTCGGCACTCGTGATACCTGGCGGGGAGAGCACGACGATCTCAAAGCTCATGTGCAAGAATGGGCTCTTCGACGAGGTTAAAAGGCTCGGCGGGGAGGGGCTCCCGATAATGGGAACATGCGCCGGGCTCATAATCCTCGCGAAGAGGGTCGTGGGGGCGGCAAGAGGCCAGAGATTCCTAGAGCTCCTCGACGTAGAGGTGCGGAGAAACGCCTATGGAAGGCAGGTGGACTCCTTCGAGGCTCCGATCACGCTAAGCTTCAGCCCAGACCCGTTCCCAGGGATCTTCATCAGGGCTCCGAGGATACTGAAGGTCTATGGCAGGGCCAGGCCAATCGCATTCTACAGGGATGAGGTCGTCGGCGTGGAGCAGGACAACCTGCTAGGCCTCGCATTCCACCCAGAATTATCCAACGACACAAGAGTCCACGAATACTTCATAGAGAAGGCGAGATAGCTCGGCCCCTTCCTTCAGTATAGTAGGTCGCTCAGCCTTCCAAGCTCGATAGCCCTCTTGATCTCCCTGGCTATCCTCCTGCCCATGGACATGGGCTCATCATAGTAGTATGGGGAGTAGGGTGAGCCCATCGGATACAGATTTGTCCCCGCGACGATCCTCGCCGAGATCTCGAAGACCGTGAAGCCGCGTCTAGGATGATATATTGCCTCGAGGCAGAATGGCCCTATGAGACCCGGGCTGAAGAGCCTCCGCGCCGCTGAGGAGATCCTTGCAGCCGCCTCCAGCAGATCCACGATAAACTTCTCCCTAACGATAACCGGGATATTCCCGGCCACAGTATAGTCTAGGTAATCCTCGATTATCTCCGGGAGGCCTCGATAAACCTCGTCTATGATCTCGAGCCTACGATCCATGCCAAGAAGCTCCAGCCTTCCATGCTCGAGCCCCGGCAGATTCGGCGCCTCGAGGAGCGAGAGGAAGAAGTGGGGATAAAACCTGACCCCGGGGATAAACTCCTCTATGACATATTCCTCTCCACCCTTTATGATGCCTCTCAACTTGAGTTCCTCGAGCCTCCTCCTGAACTCGCTGGGGCTTGATGCTCTGAAGTATCCTCTCCCACCCTTCGCGCCATGAAGCTTCACTATCACCGGGCCATCTATCTCATCGGGTGAGGAGTATCTTCTCGGAACCCTGACGCCAGCCTCCATTATCCACCTCCTCTGCCTCTCCCTATCGCCCTCCCAGTAGAGGGTGAGCCTATTACCGAACATTGGGACCCTGAATCTCTCAAGGATATTCTCGGCGCCAACATACTCGACGAAGGAGCCGTGAGGTATTATCAGCGCGTTCTCGGATATCAGCTTCTCCTGAAACTCCTCCCTCAAGACGTCCTTATAGCTCTCGACCTCCAGCATGATCTCGGGACTGGCCCTCGGAAAGCTCTCATAATACGGCCTATTCTCCCTCAAAGCTATCCCTATCGTTCCGAAGCCCTCGAGCCTCGCGCCATGAAATATCTGGAGGGAAGAATGCGAGCAAATGGTCGCGATCCTAATATCCCGCTCATCGTATCGCGAGAGTATCCTCAGCAGCTCCTCCCTCGAGATCATAATCCACCTCCTTCAACGGATGTATCTTGTTAAATCATCTTCGATAAAAATGGAGATGGGGGCGGAGCTGGCCGGCGAGTCCTCGCAACCATAAAGGCCGGCAGGGATATCGAGGCAACCATCCATGCATGGAGTTACAAATCCATACATGGTGGGATCATGTTAGGAGATCAAGGAGCTTATCCTGCTTTAAGGATTCCCTGATCTCGAGCGCGATCCTTCTCCCGACGCTCATCGAGAAGCCCCAAAGGTTCTCGGAGTAAGGCGTGAACTTCGTCCCAGGCGATCCGGGGACCCTGACGCTTAGATCATAGACGATTATCTCCTCATGCGGCGGGCCGGGCACAATCATCCCCTGCAGCGCAAATGGGCCTATTATTCCCGGCGGATACTCCTTCCTCGCAGTCTCCACAAGCTTCTCGGCGAGCTCGAAGGCCCTCTCGAGAAGAGACTCCCTAACGGTGCAGGCTATATGGCCGACCTCTATCGTCTTAAGCTCCAGATACTTGAGGGCCTCGGCCTGATATGGTGAGGGAAGCCTCATAATCCCCTCAAGGTTCGTCTGTCTCCGGGTATCAACGCCGAGAAGCTCCACCTCGCCTGTAAGCGGCGAGTAGAAGAAGTTGAAGTTGAATGGCGCGCCAACTATGAACTCCTCGATAACCGCCTTTTCAAGCCCCTCCCTAGTCAGAACACCCTTCCGGATAAGCTCCTCAGCCTTCTCCTCAAACTCTCTCAGCGATGATGCTAGGAAGAATGCTCTCTCGAACCCCCTCGCCGCCTCCGGAGCCTTAACCAGAACAAGGCAATCAATCTCAGATGGGTCATTGAAGATTCGGGGATGCGGTATGCCCGCCCTCTCCATCAGATAATACTGGTTGCGCTCAACATCGCGCTCCTCGACTTTGAGGAGGAATCTATTACCGAACATGGGCACCCTGAAATCCTCCTCTAGAGCCCTGTAACCCACATAGACGCAGAGAGACCTGTGAGGGATGAAGATCGTGTTCCTCGACCTAAGCTCCTCCTGCACGTCATCGCGCAGGATCTCCCTAAACTTATCAAGAATAATTGCCTCATCGATAATGCCGACCTCGCGGCCGAAAATGTGCCTAACCCTGTAGTATCTCGCGTATGTCTTCTCTCTCCCCTTCTCGCAGACAACGATTGTCTTGAAGCCTTCATCCTTTGCGCCCCTACATATCTCGAGCGCCGAGTGGCTTCCCAGAACACCGATCCTGAGATCATCCCTATGATAGCCCTCGATTATCGAGGCGACCTCATCCCTGCCGATCATGGCTCGGGTATATGGTCTCTCGGGGCTTAATTAAGAGTGATCCGCGGAAAAGAAGCTAAATTAACCGCCCCATTGAAGACATTAGGAATTGGATGAGCGAGGTCTACGCCATAGTTTATACTGAGAGGAATCCGGCAGCGAAGGAGGCCGCGGAGAGGGCGAGGAGGATTTTGGAGGGCCGGGGGATAGCTGTGGAGATATACAGCGCCTCGAACCTCATCTACAGCTCTCTCCCGGAAAAGGTCTCGCTCGTGATCACGCTGGGCGGGGATGGGACGATATTAAAGGCCGTGGGCGCTCTGGGGAACCCCGAGGCCATGATCCTCGGCGTGAACTTCGGCAGGGGAGGATATCTCACGGAGGTCGAGGCCGGGGATCTCGAGAAGGCCTTGGAGAAGGTTCTCGCGAAAGACTACACCGTGGAGCGTAGGATGATGCTCTCGATAACCGTGGATGGCGAGAGCATGGATGATGCGCTGAACGAGGCATACATAGCATCCCAGATCTTGGGGAAGACCCTCAGCTTCGTGATAAGAAGGGACGATGAGGTTGTTGCCGAGGGATTGGCTGATGGCCTGATAATAGCGTCGCCGGTTGGCTCAACTGCTTACAGCTTCTCAGCTGGAGGCCCAATAGTTGACGACGACTTGGAGGCTGTTATCCTCACACCGGTCTGTCCGATCAGCGGTCTCAAGCCCATGGTACTCTCTCTCAATCATAGGATAGATGTTTTGGCAAGCGGCGATTACGGCTTCTCCATGGTGATAGACGGCTATCGGATAAGAAAATTCTACAAGAGATCAATAATGATCACGGTAAGCAAGTCGGGTAGGAATGTCATCTTTCTCAGGCTGGGGCCGGGTGGAGGGCTTGCAAGAAGGGTCAGAAAAAAACTC
>Ga0185307_1000364_pt1 | contig 29164 bp, 27 predicted proteins | sample LHCtaG_FD_128010 | JGI IMG/M metagenome (GOLD analysis project Ga0185307, IMG submission 128010) | Hot spring microbial communities from Little Hot Creek, USA to study Microbial Dark Matter (Phase II) - LHC4sed_matched (SPADES... | ecosystem: Environmental > Aquatic > Thermal springs > Hot... | reverse complement strand
GGTTACTCAGGTGCAGACTTAGAAGCACTAGTTAGGGAGGCAGCATTAATAGCGTTAAGAGAGAATTTAAATACATCAGTAGTTGAGTCTAGACATTTCATTACAGCATTAAACACCCTTAAACCATCACTATCACCACAGATAATTAAGTTTTACGAAGAGTGGTTTAACAAGATAAGGCAGAGACTTCCGAAGCACCACATAACACCTAATCTATGAATTCCTAACTTTAAGTACAGCCTACACTTATGAAGTATGTTACAATTATTAATAATTAGTTATTATGAGTAGTCAGATTTATAAGTTTAGAAGTAAAGGATTTCACAGTATATTATACTGTATTAGGTTTAGATCTGTTGGGTTAGGTGGTTAGATGGGGCAGCGTTACCCGTTATCGTTAATTGCTAGTGAGATTTTAAACTTACTAAGTATTAACGGTGATACTATGAAAGATAAAGACCTCTTCGAAGTACTTAGGAAGAAATATGATATTACGTACTCAGAATTCCTAAGATACCTTATGATTTTAGAGGTTAGGGGGTTTATCACAGTATCGATGCCTAAAGAAGATGTTAGGGTTATATCTATAGTTAGGCATAGGAGGGGTAGTTAACTTAAGATATGATTGGAGAGTTATTATTGCCTTAGGGTAAGTATTTAGTGATTACACTAGTAATTTTAATAAACTCCTTAACTAATTAGTTAATGATGACTTCGTATATTAAGATATTTAATAATATAAATGAAATAATATCATCTCTAGATGAGGATATAGCTGAGTCTAAGAGGTACTTAGGTGAGTTGTTGAGAATTATAGATGAGTTAAGACTTCGTGCTGAGAATGAGAAGGCGTTAACTAACTTACTAGCTAAGTTAGGTGTTAGTACTAATAGGAAGCAGAATGCAGTAGTTAATTTAAGGAATTTAAAAATTATTATTAATCCTAATGCTGAGGAGGAATTAGTAGCTTTAGAAGCGCTTGCAGAACATATTAGCCGTAGGATAAAGACTTTACAGGATATTAAGAAGGAATTAGAGTCTTTCGCAGGTGTTAATGTTGAGGCTAGGTTTGAGGCAGTATATATTGACGGTATACTTAAGGAGATATATATAAAGTATTAAAATACCTCCTCACTACGTAGTAATCTCTCGGTAATCTTACTCCTTAACCGTATTAAAGTAATTATACTTAATACTATTAAGGAAATTACAATTATTAACGGTATATACCTCATCAATATCGTTAGAGGTAATGGTGTAAGAACTACTTTCTCAGTAGTTGATGTTGTTAAGTCAATAGATGTTACGTAATCATAGAAACCACTATATCTTACTATAAGTCTGAAAGATCCGTAGTGAAGTGATGTTACGTACTTACCATCACTTCCAGTAATACCTCTACCCACCGTAGTTCCTGTAATAGTATCTACTAGGATTACAGTAGCTCCTAATACTGGATTTGCTCTATCATCTTCAACAACTATAGTTAATGTATAGTACTTCCTATTCATCACTACATCAACTACAGTATCATTATATAACTTAACAATGACTTCACTACTTGAGTATACTGGTGCGTATGGTGGTTGAGGTTTAACTACGACTAAGTATGTATCACATGGTAGTGTCGTGGTGAAGAAGTTACTAACACCTTTACCTACTAAAGTACCGTTAACCTCTACATCTAATAAACCAATTATAGGTCCTAAAGTTACATCAGATATACTCACACTTAAGTTATAGTACTTCCTATCAAGTCTTAAGTCTATAACTGTATTACCTAGTACATCAACAGTAGTTGAGTACTCAAAGTATACGTTCTCAAAACCTATATCTGGTGCTAATCTAATTATATATGTACCGTATGGTAATGAAGTAGTAAATGATGGTGTACCACTACTTACGGAGTAAACTGTATTATTAATAACTAATTTTAAAGGAGCTATTGGTACTCTAGATATCGGGTCGTAAAATCTAATTGTAAGTAAGTACTTAACTCTATCTAACGGTGTTGAAATAGATTTACTACTCAATACCTCTAAACTTAAATCACTACTTAAGTATATGCTATCATATGGTGGTTGAGGACGTATGCTGATTAAGTATTTACCGTAAGGTAATGTTATATTGAATACACATTCAGTACCTACTAATACTTCAGAACCATTTACGTATATGTTGAATAATCCTATAGCTGGATTATTAGTTAGTGAATCTATTAATGTGAAATTAACTGTATATGATTTTCTAGGAACCTCTATATTGAATACTGAATCAGTCATTACGTTAATGATTGATGAAGTATCTAGGTATTTACCACTTACTTCTGGTGGTATTAACACATTAACTAAATGCTTACCTGCTTTAAGTACTGTAGTTAGTGATTTATTAACATACTTAACTATATCCTCAACAACTATTAAAACATTATCACCTAATAATTCCTTAGTAACACTATCAACTAAATTAACAGTTACTGTATAGGACTTCCTAGTAAGTAGGAATTCTAGGAGTAAATCCCTATCTAAGATGACAGTCTTATTCACTACTTCGTAGAAGTATGTATAGTTCCTATGAGGTCTAACTTCAACTACGTAAATTCCGTGGGGTAATTTAATATTTAATGATTCCCCTAAGAACTCACTAACTACTAATGATTTATTCACATAGATATCTAGAGGTACTTGAGGACCTCCACCAAACTCATCACCTATTAATAACTTAAGCTCATATAAGGTATAGTTAAGTACTACTGTATATGCTGTGTGGAGTATACCTAAAGGTATGTATATGGTTAAGTTCTTAGGGTCTAAATGAGGTATTTGAGGGTATATCTCTACTAAATACTCTCCAGGAAACACGTTATCAAAAACTACATTACCTAATTCATCAGTTAAATACTCCCTCGATACATTACCGTAACTTAAGACTACCTTAGCGTTAGGTAATCCAGTATAGTTAGGTGTTAGTACTGATATTGTAAGTGATGGTAGTTTAACCTTATCTAAATCTATAGGTTTAGGTCCGTAAATTTCTAAGTAGGTATTTAACCCCTTAATAACTAATAATTTATTACCACCACCGATAACTACTGTAGAGAGGTTTGGTAGTGAATCTGCGTACCTAGCTTCTGGGAACTTAAAAGTAAGTAATGTGTTGAGTCTGAGTAGGGGTAGTTGTAGAGGTTCTAATGATATTATTTGCAGTCCTTCTGAAGTATATAGGAGGTAGTATGGTTTATTATTTATGAATACTAACTTAAGATTTAATGGTATACCAGGAGCTACGTAACCTTGCTCAAATATGTGATGACCTGTTAAACTATCTAAGAATTTATATACTTTAATGACACTACTATCCAATCTATCAAATACTGCTACTACGTAAGTACCGTTAACATCAACATCAACTAACCTTAAAGATCCATCACTAAAACCTAAGTAATCATAAAGTGTTAAGCCAGTACTACTTAAATTACCTCCATATAAGTACGTTATGTTAAAGAACTTACTGTATGGGTCATTAACAACTAATACATAATCATCTATAGGTGTATATGGTTGAGGTGCTGTAAATCCTGTAGGTCTGAACATATATATAGTTATGTCTGGGTATGTAGTAATATCTAAGTCCTTAACTACTGTATAGTTTATAGGTGCTAAGGTAAAATCGAAGACCTTAATACTTAATGGTAACCCAGTAATAGCTACTCTAGTATCTGGTTGGTATAATAAGGTGTAGTTTAAGTATATAGTCTTAGGTTTAGTAATATCTGATAAGTTTACAGTCCTCCTATATACATTCCCGTAAATATCGTATAGGTATACGTAGGCTATATACCCTAGCGGTATATCAATATATCCAATACCATTAACATCTAAATTACTCCCGTATGTAAGGACTAAAATATTATCTGATATATTGTAGAGGTGTACCTCTACATAGGCATTACTAGCAGGTAGTAATGTATTGTTAAAGTAGTAAGTAGCATTTATAATTAAAGTAGCTGTTAAGCCGGAGTAACTCACTAATACCCTAGATGGGTCGTAGTAATAACCATCACTACTAATAACTTTAACAGGGATTACATCATAGGGTGTGATATATTCTAACCCGTAAGTTAAATTACCTATTAACGGACCTAACTTAATTACTCTCTTCATGTTAACATCATAAACATGTACATACCTCTCAGAAGGTTGTAAACGGTCGATACTTAAGGTTATTAATTTAGTAGTTGTATGTGTTCTTAATAGGTATAACTTCCTCACAATTAACGTATCTCCTTGAACATAATGTAACATACCGTATAACCTACCACCCATCACATTAAATACTAAAACCTCACCTAAGTCAGTCCCTACAGCTAAGTAATTTACTGGGTATCCATCAACAGCATATGAAGTTAATGTACCTGTTAACGGATATGTAAAAATTATTTGAGGGCCTTTAAACGGATCTGAAATATTAATAAATTGAATTACTGAAACACCACCTAAAGAACCTAAAACAACTACTAAGTCATTAGATATACTGACTACGTAATCTATAGATGTATTTAACTTAAATTCATAAGCATATACAGGTAATTCACTTACTAATTGTTGAGGTGATGTATATACTGTATGAGGTATTAGTAAAGTAGTAAGTAGGAAGCATATTAGGATTAATCTATTCAACACCTACTCAACACCTACCCCTCAGTAAATCATCGTCTACATTTAAATAATTAGCTATCAAGACCTATTAATTACATAATTTTTAAAATAATCTAACTATATTTATTATGGTTAGGTAGGATAGTGAGTTTTATTAAGAAGTTACTGAGGAGGGGTGAGGATAAAGGAGTTGAGGATAGAGGAGTTGATGAAGTTACTGAGGAGTTTAAGGATTTATCAGTAGTTCTTAAGTCTAGGAAGTATTTAAGACCTGAATTCAGGATTTTAGAGAGTTATCCGCTTACAGAGCCTTGGGCTTACGCTATAATTACTGAGAATGTAAATACTGGTGAGGTTGTTTATAATGTTGAGGAGGTAGGTCTTAATGCTCAGGAGCTTAAGGTTTTCAAGGATGTGATGAACTACCTTACTTGGGAGTTAGAACCACCTAAAGGTAATGTAGATATACGTGAGTATTTTCAGAAGAATGCTATTAGGGTTATTAAGTTATTTCAGATAAGGCTAGGTAAGACACCTACGCTTTCATGGTCTAAAATAACATACTATATTGAGAGGGAAATCCTTGGTTATGGTTTCTTAGACCCGTTATTTAAGGACCCTAATATAGAGGATATATCATGTAATGGTCCTGGAAAGCCTATATATGTATGGCATAGGAGGTATGAGTCAATACCTACTAACTTATCATTCCCTAATGAGGAGGAGTTAAGTAGGTATATACTTAAGTTAGCTCATATGGCAGGTAAGCATATATCTGTAGCCTACCCAGTACTTGATGCTATATTACCTGGTGGTCATAGAGTAGCTGCTACATTCCAGAAGGAAGTATCTACTAAGGGTTCTACATTTGCTATTAGGAAATTTAGGGAGGATCCGATAACGATTATAGATATGATTAACTTCGGAACTATCTCACCTGAGTTAGCTTCTTACTTTTGGTTATTAATGGATTATAAGATGGTTACATTAATTTTAGGAGCTACAGGGGCTGGTAAGACAAGTACTTTAAATGCTTTAGCATGTCTTTTAAGACCTACTTATAAGATAGTTACTGTTGAGGATACTCCAGAACTTAGGTTACCACAAGATAATTGGGTTCAACTAGTTTCTAGACCTTCATACCTAGCTACTGGAGGTCCTGGAGAGGTAGACCTATTCCAACTAGTTAAGGTAGCTCTTAGGTATAGACCTGACGTATTAATAGTTGGTGAGGTGAGGGGTGAGGAGGCATATGTATTATTCCAAGCAATAGCTACTGGACATAGTGGTATGACTACATTACATGCTGAAAGTATTGAAGCAGCTATTAAGAGGTTGACATCACCACCTATGAATATCCCACAATCATATATACCATTGATAAACGCAGCCTTAGTTATTAAGAGGGTCACTAAAGTTGATGAGTTCGGTAGGCCTAGACCTACTAGGAGGATAACTAATGTATGGGAGATTGAAGATTATGAGAAGTATTTAGAGGTTTGTCGTTGGGATCCCGTAAGAGATAGGTTTGAGTTAAACCTAGATAGGTCATTACTACTTAAGAAGATTTCTGAAGTAAGTGGTAGGTCATTGAGTGAGTTATTAAGTGATTTAAGTCTTAGGAAATCTATGCTTGAGTGGTTAGCAATTAATAAGATTAGATCTTATAAGGAAGTAGCTAAGTATGTATATAAGTACTACTTAAGTCCTAAGGAAGTATTAAGTAGTATTAAGGTTATAAGGTAATGTCTGAGAGAATATCACTAACTATGTATATAGATGCTATAGCGTTAACATTATTTGAACGTCTTGGTAGGTCTTTAGCTAAGGTGTTTGAATTAGATAAGCATATCAGGTCTGCAGGTATGTACATACATCCAATTACATATGCTTGTAGAGTACTATTCTACACATTAATATCTTCAATAGCTTCAATATCTACATTAGTATTAATAATTATAATGACTAACCAACCACTAATTAATAAAATAGCATATATAGTTAGTTTCACTTTAATACCAATTACTGTGTTCTCAGTAGGTATTACATATCCATCAATAGCTACATCACTTAGGAAGTTATTTGTAGAGTCTGAATTACCGTTTCTAATGGTGTACTTAGCTACTATGGCTAAAGGTGGTGTAGGTGTTGATATAGCTATAACTAGGATTTCTGAGTTGAGAGTGTTTAGGTATGTTAGAGCTGAAGCTGGTAGGGTGGTTAGACAGATTAAAATATTTGGTGATGACCCACTCACAGCTATTGAGAAGGTCGCACATGAACATCCAAGTAGTAAGTTTAGGGATGTTATGTTAGGTTATGTAGCTACCTTAAGAGCTGGTGGTGATGTTATCCACTATCTAGAGACTAGAGTTAGGGAGATCTTAAGTAGTAGAATTGCTGAGATTAAAGCTATGGTTGATAGATTAGCTATATATTTAGAACTCTACATAATATTAGGTGTTATAGTCTCATTAACAATATTTACATTCTTTGCAGTAAGTGGTGCTATAACAGCTGTTGGTGGTCCTAGATTAAGAGGTGCTAGTATAGACCCCTCAATACCTCTGGTATACAACGTAGTAATCCTCCCAACACTAGGCATAATTACATTATTAATGATACATTTATCACATCCAAAAACTTCATTACCTCATAGGATACCTTATATAATGATGTTACTTACATTACCTATAGCTATTTCATCATCTCTAGCTACATTAATAATTACTGATTCTTGGCATGTAATTGAAGGTATTCTAATGCTTAAGGATGTAAAGTCAGTACTCATCTCAGTAAGTGTTGGTTTAATAGTATTATCATTACCTCCTTGGATTACATACTCTATGGAGAAGAGGGGTACTAAAGGACTTACTAAGTATTTAGCTGATTTCCTAAGAGATTTAAGTGAGATTAGGAAGTCTGGATTAAGTCCTGAGAAGTGTTTTATAGTACTTTCAGAGAGGTCTTACGGTAATCTAACAGTAATTGTTAGGAGAGCTGCTTCAGCATTAGTTGTTGGGTTGAGCTTAGATAAAGCATTAGCTAGAGCTGTTGGTAAGGTTAAGGATTGGTTTTTAGCAGTGATATTTAGGTTTTTAGTAGATTCAGTATTAGTTGGTGGTGGATCTCCTGAGGTAATAGATGCTTTAGCAAACTTTACTCAAGGACTTGCTGAGTCTGAGGAGGAGTTAAGGAGTAGGTTAAGAGCTTATGTAATACTCCCATACTTTGGGGCTTGTATGATAGCAGCATCACCTATAATAATTGTATGGCAGTTAATTAGTTCCTCACCAACACCTCCAGAACCTGAGGTAGTAGCATCACTTATACTAATACTGTCTTTAGGAGCTATAATAAATTCGTATATGATGGGGTTAATAGCTGGTAAAGTAAGTAGTTTAACAGTTGCTGCAGGGTTTAAGCATGCAGTTATAATGACTCTAATAACTACGTTAACAATATTAACAACATTAACAATACTTAAAATACTTTAGAATTTACGAGTGGTACTTAAGGTATGAGTTATGGAGTATATAACTGTTACCGAGGGGAAGGCTAAGTTATTAATACCTAACCCAGATTTATTCCGTAGACCTGACGGTGTTTACGAACCTTCATGGGCACCAGTCTTCTATAACCCTAAAGCAGTAGTTAATAGGGATTTATCTGTATGTATGTTAGCATCAGCAACTACATACCTTAAGTTAAACTCATTACATATAGCTGATATATTAGCAGGTGTTGGTGTTAGAGGTATTCGATATATACTTGAAGTACCTGCTATTAATTACGTAATCTTAAATGATAATAATCCAGAAGCTGCTAAAATAATAACTAAGAATGTAGAGTTGAATGGTTTAGGAAGTAGTGCTAAGGTATTCTGTAGTGATGCTAACCTCCTACTCTATAAGCTTAAGGAGGAGGGTGTAAGGTTACACTACATTGATATAGATCCTTACGGGAGTCCAACACCTTTCCTAAGGAGTGCTTTATTATGTGTAGTAAGGGGTGGGTTACTAGGTATAACAGCTACTGATATCGCACCACTTTCAGGTATTAAATACTTTGCTGGGTCTAGGAAATACGATACTAAGTTAGTGAGGACTGATTTCTACTACGAGGTAGGTTTAAGAACCTTACTAGGATATATAGCTAGAAGAGCTGCTGAATTAGATAGGTATGTAGAACCACTAATGGGTGTTTTCCACGATTATTACTATAGAGTACTTATACGTGTTGAAAAAAGTGTTAGGAAAGCTCAGGAAATGCTTTTAAGTAATATAGGCTACATAACATACTGTAGGAATTGCTTATTTAGAAACTACGTTAATGACTTAAACTCGGTAAGCACTACATGCCCTAAATGCGGTAGTAAAAATGATGTATTAGGACCTCTATGGGTAGGTAGTATTAAAAGTAATGACTTCATAAATAACTTAGTGAATACTGTTAATACCCAATATAACTACTTAAGTAGTTTCCAAATAATTAACAAGTTAGTAGTGATTATTAAGGAGGAGTTAGAGATGCCTTACTACTATGATATCACATCACTAGCTAGTAAGTTAAGAGTAGGTATGCCTAAGACAGGAGATGTTATTAATTGCTTAGTAAGTAGAGGTTTTAAAGCTAGTAGAACTCATTATAGGACAACAGGGGTTAAAACCAATGCTGATTACGATGTAGTTAAGGAATGTATTAGAAGTTGTAGTCACTAAGTTATTAGCTCCTTTATAATCTGTTAAGAATACTTACTCTTCTCAAGTAAGTACGTAGTTAACTTATTACATATTAATGGGTTGAAGTAACTCCCTAAACTACACTTATCTAGGTCTCTACATAGGAAGCATGGGATAGTCATCACAGGATTTAACTTAACTAATAATTTAATACTATTAGGCTGTCTAGATATGTAGACTAGTTTGTAGGTCTTCCTACCCTTATAAACTACTGGAACCCTAGTAACTAAACCTGACTTAACTAACTTCATCACAATCTTACTACCCTCTCTACTATCTATATTTAACTGCCCCCATAACTCGCTTTGAACTACTCCTTCCTCACCACTACTCTTAATGATCTCTAACACCTTATCCTCAAGTCCTCCCTTAACCATCAGCTTATTCCTCATCCTCAATAATATTCATAATCTACAGAGGTAATATATTTATTAGTGGAACTCTAAGCTAATTTAATTATCGATAAAGTCTTAAGTCTTACTACTCGTTAAGTTCTGTAGTAATTTATCTGATATTATGTTAGGTAGGATATCCCTATTACCTATATTAACTTCGTATTTAATAGCTGACTTAACTAACTCTAATATGTTCTTATCCTCTAACCTCCAATGTATAACTGCTAATACATTTCTAGAATTCCTTAACGTGTTGATTATAGCATCTCTAAGCTCCTTAACTCTTAACTCCATAGGCCCGACCTCATCAATACATACTATATCCGCATTAGCTGTAGCGTCCATAAGTGCTTTCACACCAACTGATACTACATCTCCTACCTCGATACAGTACTTACTAACTCTTAATTCAGGTCTACAGTTAATGGATTGTCTAGCTAACCAGCCCTCCTCACCACTCATTAAGTTAACTATCTTAAACCCTACCCTAACATTACTAACCCTAACTTCAGGACATACAATCCCACCAACAACAAATCCGTACTTCCTAACCTTTTCTACAACCTTAGTAAATACTGTAGTCTTCCCAATACCAGGCCTACCAGTTATTACTATAATCAATTAACCACCTAAAGTAGTAGAACTATTACCTACTCTCTAACACTAATATTCTGTTTAAGTCTAACTTATGTACTGAAAGCTCATCAAGTATTACATCTCTTAAACTTCGATCTATTACCGCCTTAATATCTGAGGGTATTACCCGTACTAACTTCTCAGTCTCTAATATCTTCTTAACTAAGTCCTTCACTGATAACTTACCTAAATCACCACCAACTACGAAGCTAATCTCATAACTATCTTTAGAAACTACTACGTAATCAGGTGCTGACCTATTAATCTTATAAATCAGTACTTCATCATCATCAACTCCTAATACATCAAGTAACTTCTTCTCATATCTAACACTACCTTCAGGGACGACCTTAGTAAATGATGTCTTAAGACTTTCTATAGTAACAGGTTCTATTATATCCTCACCTAATAACTCAATAAGTCTTTCAGCAACCTCTAAACTAACATTACTATCACTTCTTAAGTAATCAAATACAGCCCTCCGTGAAACACCTGCGTAGGAAGCTAGGTCACCTAAGCTTAACCCCATATCCTCCTTAATCTTCTCTAACTTCTTCGAGTTAATCCTTACGAAGAAGTTATTCTTCTTATGAATTATGAATACATCTGATGAACGTCTAAGTATGTTGTTTAAGGTTTTATCACTAACTAAGTAGATGTTATCTCTCTCACATACAACATTATCGTAGATTACATCATCACTTAATACTAGTGGTACTGCATCAATTGCTGATGCAGCATTTATTAAGTCGTTAATCTCATCCTTATGTAAATTCTTAATACTTAACCTAATCCTTAGTAAGAGTTTATCCTTATCCTTAACAGCTACTACATCTATAGACCTCTCACGATAACTACTTGGGTAGTTTATTATCTCGTAACAGTAGTAGTTCTTTCCTAATATATTCTTAACTCTCTCTAACAACAACCTTATCTCACGTTTCCTAAAATCTGAAGACTGACTTTGTTGTTTGTGATGTACTACCATCTACAGGCTCTCAATAATTAATTAACTTTAAAGGATTTAAATTTAACCTTATCTAATGTACTTGGCATAGACCATAGCATGATCCTTATCAAAAGGATCTAAGTGGATTACATCAATTACTTCAAACCCTCCCCTCTTTAAAGTCTCAATCTCACGTCTGTAGATTTCATCAGGTTCTTTAGTAACGTCTATACTTCTAGCCTTAATTGCTAGGTAGAGGTAACCACCACTTTTAAGGAAGTATTTAGCGTTAAGTATTACTAAACTTGCTTGTTCTGGTTGAGCAACATCACAGTAGATACCGTCAACAGTTTCAACTAAGTACCTATACCTCTGAGGGAATCTAGCATCTGCTAATATAGGTATTAAGTTAACCCTCTCCTCAGCAACACTTATTAACTCCCTCATCACCCTAGGTGCGAATTCAACAGCATATACCCTACCCTCTAAACCCACTATATCAGATACGTGACTAGCTGTTGTACCACTACCAGCACCTAAGTATAACACCTTATTACCTCTACATATACCCAACTCTCTAATACCCTTGAGTAAAGCTGCTGCTAACTTACTCCTATACGCATTCCACTCCCTATACTCTACATCACTGAACTTAAATAACCACTCATCATAAACTCTCCTACCGGGGACTAAGTTCTTAGTTGCTAATCTCGTTGACCCATCATCTAATTCAACTACATATACATCCTTATATGGTGAGTACTCATAGACTCTAACTGCTTCAGCCATAACACCACCTAGTTAGTATTAACTTAAAAGATATATAAGCTTAGAGAGTATGTCCTTAGAACTACAGATTATGAATTCCTAGTTAAGTTAGGGTTAGAGTGGTGATGTAATCCTCCTACCTTCCTCCTCATCATAACTTCTTAATTCCATAAACGGTAATACCCTACCTTCCTTAATGAGTTTCTCAGCCATCTCCTTAACACTTAATGTATGTCTTATATCGAGCTCTATAAGTTCGTTAAGTATTTTATAAGTTGTTGACCACACATCAATTAACATATCCTTAGTTACGTAGTTTAAGATGAAGGGGTCGTTTAACCATTGGTCAAAAGCTTTTAAAGTCCTTATCATGTGTTGAAATGCTTGTCTAGTTACTAAAACTAGTGTTAACCTATCAGACGTACCTACAATCTCATTTATCTGATTAAACATCTCCGCAGCTTTCTTCTGCATATCTACCCACTCACTTAACGTACTTAACGATGCAAGTACTCTCGATATTCTTGATGCCATACTACCACATCAAGTATGTACTGTATCAAACCTTAAAAGATTATGTTAAAAATATAATTTACCTTATGTAGTACTAACTCTGACGATAAGTTTAGTATTTATGAGTACTTAATTACATAATTTCCTAACTTCATCAAGTATGTTTAAATATGTTTCTATGGTTGCTTTAAACTGAATGATCAGTATTGGTGTGAGGGTTTATAATAACTCATTAAGTATTCACAGAACTTAACTGATGGATGTTATGAGGTTTCCCTCCATCAAGAACTTCCTTAGGTATTTTATCGGAGTACTTCTTTAGGAATTCTATATCTTCTGATTCCCTACGTAGGTCGTCTGGAAGCATCCTAGGAATTTCATCTATTATAGGATACCATCTTAAGCACTTACTACATATTAATATACCTTCAACAACTTCTACTCTTAAACATTCATCACATGGTGTTTCCTTAATATCTTTTATATAGTTTTGTTTAAAACCACAGTATAAGTCACAGAAAGGTTTTTCTACAAGTACATTCCTTTGGTATGTCTTACTGTTAAATACTATGAGTTTTAAAGGGAAGTTCTTACATATAGGGCAAGCTATTATGTTTATTAGTGAGTACTTCATTTCATACCTACCTCATTAGCTAGTGTTAGTATGTTATTTAATACTTTATTAGCTAATACCTCATCTCTAGCCTCAATATATATACGTATGAGTGGTTCGGTACCACTAGGTCTTACTAAGAACCAGTAATCACTAGCTATGAATTTAACACCGTCTACATCTATTACCCTCCCACCGCTGAAGACTTCTAAGAGTCTCATCTTTAACTTCTCAAAAACTACATCTCTATTCCTCGGATCTACACCTACTTTAGTCTTAACGACATACATCTTAGGTAACTTATCATATAGTTGATGAAGTGTTAAACCACTATAAGCTATATACTCAAGCATTAAGGCTGTAGCCATAGCACCATCCCTAACGTATTGATGAATACCGTACATGAACCCTCCATTCTCTTCAAAACCTAATAACGAACCCTCACGTATCATAGTCCTAGCTATGTTTATACTCCCAACTCTAGTCCAGACAACCTCAACTCCATACCTACTTAAAACCTCCTCAATAACAGTACTTGATGAAACAGCTGTAACAACCTTCTTAGGAATCCCTAACTTCTTATTACTTAGTATGTGATCACATAACATGAGGGCAGACCTATCACCTTGTAGTACCCTCCCGATACCATCTACGAAGATCGCTCTATCAGCATCACCGTCATGAGCTACACCTAAATCAGCACCTACAGACCTCACAACACTTACTAAATCTACTAAATTCTCAGGTGTTGGTTCTGGGTTACGGTACGGTATATGAGATATATCACAATTTAATGTTAATACCTTAACACCTAACCCTCTAAGTACGTGTGGGGTTGTTAGAGAACCTACATTATTAGCACAATCAATAACAACTTTCAAACCCTTCCTACTTATGACTTCACGATCAACTTTTTCTAAAACCTTACTTACGTAGTAATCATTAACGTCATCAACTACCTTAACATCATATCCTAACGCTGTCCATGTAATCCTCCTAAAAGTTAACTCATAATATATCTCCTCAATAGATTCCTCAACATCTCTCGGAGCTTCAATACCATCACTCATCACAACCTTTAACCCACTATACTCTGGAGGGTTATGACTTGCTGTCACCATAACACCTACATCAAACCCCTTATCCCTTACATATAGCTGTAATGCTGGTGTAGGCGTTAGTCCTGCGTAGAATACCTTCATACCAGTTGATAGGAGTCCTGAGACTACAGCTTTCACTAGAAATGAGTTACCAGCCCTACTATCACATCCAACTAACACCTTATCAGATGGTTTAAAGTATGACCCTATAGCTAGTCCAAGTCTTAAAGCATTCTCAGGAGTTAACCACTCATTAACAATACCTCTAACACCATCAGTCCCAAAAAGTCTCTGTCTAATCTTAAACCACCTAAACTATACTTACTTCTAAGTGTTTATAGTTTTAATAACACTTAAGAACAATATAATTTAAATTAGTCCCCTCAGTAAAATCTTGAGGGGGTAAAACCTATTGCTAACGATTACGTTAGGTACTTAAATGAAGTAGCTGTTAAGTGGCAACGTATTTGGAGTGAGTACAGAGTATATGAGTCAGACCCTAACAATAAGGTGAAGTTCTTCATAACTGCAGCGTTCATGTATCCTAACTCACCAGCTCATATAGGTCATGCTAGAGTTTACTTAATAGCTGATGTACTCTCTAGGTTTATGAGGATGTTAGGGTATAACTCATTATACCCTATGGCTTTCCACTACACAGGTACTCCAATACTAGCTATGTCTGAGGCTATTGCTAAGGGTGATCCAGTACTGATTAAGGAGTTTATTGAGCTTTATAAGTTATCACAGGAGGAAGTTGAACTACTTAAAAATCCGTTAGAATTAGCTAGGTACTTCCATAAGAGGTCTAAAGATGCTATGATCAGGTATGGGTTAGGTATTGACTGGCGTAGGGAGTTTACAACTATAGACCCTGAATTTAAATCCTTCATTAGATGGCAGTTTGAGAAGTTAAGGGGGAAGGGGTTAATTGAGAGGGGTTCTCACCCAGTAGGTTGGTGTCCTAATCATCAAATGCCTGTAGGTATGCACGATACTAAAGATGACGTTGAGCCTGAGATAGATGAGGTTACCGTAGTAAGCTTTATAGATGGTGATGGGGGGAAGTACCTCTACCCAGTAGCTACTTTAAGACCTGAGACAGTATTAGGTGTAACTAACTTATGGGTTAGACCTGATGTTGAGTACTGTATATGTAATGTACGTCAAGGTAGTAGTGAGTACCTCATGGTATTATCTTACGATGCAGCTATTAAGTTAGGATATCAGTTGAAGATAACTGTTTTAGATAGGGTTATGGGTTCTAACCTCGTAGGTAAGTACGTAGTTAATCCATTAACTGGTAGTAAGGTTATTATATTAGGTGCTGAATTCGTAGATCCTAAATTCGGTACTGGGTTGGTTATGAGTGTACCTGCACACGCACCCTACGATTACGTAGCATTAATAGAATATTCGAGAGTTAGTGGTGATATGTCAATTAAACCTATACCTCTAATTAGAGTTCAAGGATATTCTGAAGTACCTGCTAAGGATGTGGTTGAGAGGTTAGGTGTGAAATCCCAGAAAGATACTGACCTCCTAGATAAAGCTACTAAGGAGGTATACCTGAATGAATTTAATAATGGGTTTATGAGGGATGACCTCTATAGGTTAGTAGTTAATGAGGTAATTCCAGGGAGTAAGGAGTTTGTGAGATCTGAGGTATGTAGTACTTCAGTACCTAAGGCTAGGGAGGTAATCACTAACTTCCTGATATCCCATGGATATGCGTTAAAGATTTATGAGATTATGAATAGACCTGTATACTGTAGGTGTGGGACTGAAGTAGTTGTTAAACTTCTTGAGAATCAGTGGTTTATAAACTACGGTGATCCTAACTGGAAGAAATTAGCTTTTGAAGCATTGAATAATATGGTGTTAGTACCTGAGGAGTCACGTAAACAGTATGAAGCAACTATAAACTGGCTTCAGAGGAAGGCATGTGCTAGGAGTAGGGGGTTGGGTACTGAACTTCCTTGGGAGAGTGGTTGGATTATTGAGAGTTTAAGTGATTCAACGATTTATATGGCTTTCTACACAGTAATTCATAAGATAAGGAAGTACTCTATACCGTCTAACGTGTTGACGGAGGAGTTCTGGGACTACGTATTCTTAGGGTTAGGAGACCCTGATAGACTGAGTAAAGAACTCGGTATTCCTAATGAGTTCTTAAGCGATTTAAGGAGGGAGTTTACGTATTGGTACCCATTAGATGTTAGATGTAGTGGTAAGGACTTAATACCTAATCATCTAACCTTCTTCATATTTAACCACGTAGCTATATTCCCTAAGGAATTCTGGCCTAAGACTATAGTTACTAACGGTTGGGTATTGAGGGAGGGGGAGAAGATGAGTAAGTCTAAAAGGAATGTACTGACTTTAGAGGATGCGTTACAGATGTACTCCCCTGACGGTCTTAGAGCCTCATTAATGTTATCTGCAGAGGTTGAACAGGATTTAGACTTTAGGGAGAATTTTACGTTATCAGTTATTGAGCAGTTGAAGACTTTAGAGTCATTAATTATTAAACTGATTAACTCTAACAAACGTAGTGAGTATTCAATAGCTGATAAGTGGTTATTAAGTAGACTTCAAAGACATGTAAGAGACGTTTCTGAAGACTTAAAGAATGTTAGGCTTAGGTCTGCAGCTGTGAGGCTCTTCTATATAATGTATCAAGACTTAATAGATTACTTAAGCTTAACTGATGGTGTACCGTCTAACGTGGTTTTAGAGTATATAGAGTCTTGGGTTAGGATGTTATCGCCGTACGTACCACATATAGCTGAGGAGTTATGGCATCGTATGGGTAGGGATACACTCATAGTTTGTGAGGGGTGGCCTAAGTATAGTGAGGAGTTAGTAGATCCTGAAGCTGAACTAGCTATAGAGTTTTTGAAGACGTTTATCAATGACGTAAGAGAGGTTATGAAGCTTACAAAGGGTAGGAATAAGCTATATGTTTACGTATCTAATAAGGATGATTATAAGGGCTTAATCACTGTGGTAGAGTATGTTAGTATGGATAGGAAATTAAGTGATATTATAAAGGCATTAACTGCCGGTTTGAGTCCTAGTGAGGTTGGTAGGAGGGTGGAGATGATAAGGAGGTTATATGAGTTAGTACTATCTCTAAGACCTGATGTGAGGGACTTGATAATAGCTAGTAGAGGTATAGATGAGGGGTACGTAATTAAAACATTCATTAATTACGTAAGGTCTAGCTTAGGTATTAATGATGTTGAAGTTTACTACGCTGACGATCCTGAAGCTCCAGACTTAGGCGGTAAGAAGAAAACTACATTACCTTATAAACCTGGGATTTACTTAACTTAAAGTTAGCTTACGTAATCTTCATTAAAGATTAAAAACTTATAAACCTATCTTCTACTTCATATCTGAAACATCTAATAAGAAGAGGGAGTAGAGGGTCTACATATGGCTCAGTCAGGTCCGATCTCAAGTAACGTAGTACTAGTTGGTAAGAAACCAGTAATGAACTACGTACTAGCAACTCTAACATTACTAAACCAAGGTGTTGATGAGGTAGTGATTAAGGCTAGGGGAAGAGCTATAAGTAAGGCTGTCGATACTGTTGAAATAGTTAGAAGTAGGTTCCTACCGGACAGAGTACTCGTTAAGGACATTAAAGTAGGTAGTCAAGTAGTAACAGCTCAGAACGGAAGACAAACAAGAGTATCAACGATAGAGATAGTAATAACTGCTAAGAAGTAGTAAGTACAGCATTACTGAAATACAAGATATGATAAATAACTTAAAATAACAATACATCATAAATTTTTTAATGTTGTATTAAATAATCATTACTAAATCAATACCTAAAATCCTAACGCATAGTAAATTAAGTTATATTAACTCCTAACAACGCAAGAGTTTTGGTAGTAGGTATGGGGAGGCTTATACGTAGAGTTAATGAGTTAAGAAGACCTCTACTTCAGGTTGCATTAGATTTTATAAGTATTAACGATGCTTTAAGAATTATTAAGAAGCTTAGTGGTTTAGATGTTGATATATATGAAGTAGGTACACCGTTAATTAAGTCTGAAGGTGTTAGAGCTGTAAGTATAGTGAAGGAGTTAGTTGATGAGGCTGTAGTGTTAGCTGATATGAAGACTGCTGATGTAGGTGCTTTAGAGGTGAGGTTAGCTGCTGAGAACGGTGCTGATGCTGTTTCAGTATTAGCTAGTGCTGATAATGAAGTGATAACCTCAGCTTTGAATGAGGGGAAGTCCTTAGATGTAGATGTAGTAGTTGATACTATAGGTAAGGTAGATGTGATTAAGGATGTTAGTAATTTAGTAGGGTTAGGTGTTCAAGTAGTGAATATTCATTTAGCTATTGATGTACAATTACGTAGTGGGAGGACTGTAGCTGATATCTTAGATATCATTAAGTACTTGAGGAGTATGTATAGGGGTATCATAATATCAGCTTCAGGTGGTGTAAAACCTCACCATGTTAGAGACTTAGTACGTGGTGGTGTTAATATTGTTGTTATGGGTTCTGCTATAACTAAGGCTTCAGACCCAGCTAAGGTCGTTAAGGAAGTACTTAAAGACCTAAGCAGTTTATAACCTATTACTAATCTGTAGGGAGTTCTGAGAGTTGAGGTCATTGCGTGGGTTTTTCATCAAGGCCTCAGCGCTTATCAACCTAAATCATCCCATCAATTAATCTTTAATATTACGTAGTATAAATAAATTACATTAGAAGGTGGTTAAACATACTGTATAGTGGGAGAAGGTACCGTAGTTTGAGGCTTAGGTTAGATGCTGTAGAGGTGTTAGCTGCATTTAAGGATATATACTCGTATGAGGGTCTCTCAAGTATATTAGGTATACATCCCTCAATCCTCTGTAGATACTATCAAGGTGATACTGTACCTAGCAATATCTACACTAAGAGGATTTTAGATACACTCCTTAGTAAGGGTTTTATTAAGGAGTTCATATATAAATCCTTAAGTAAGTATAACTGGAGTTATAGTAGGGTACTCTCTGATCCTAAAGTACTTAACCTACTTAGTCTATATATCTCTAATAGGATTTTAAGTAGTTTAGCTGGTAGTGGCTTGAAATCCCTTATCACATTCCCTGGTATTTCATCATTTATATCCTCACTTACAGCTATTAGGTTAGACTTACCTGTAATAGTACTCTACGACACATCATCAAAGACCTCAATAGATACTACAATAGATTTCTACGACTTAGGAATTCTACGTAGAGGAGATTACATAGCTGTAATCGTGGATGTACTGACTTCAGAGAGACTTAATATATTATCAAATTTCTTACGAGATCATGAATTAGTACTGAAGATATTAATGAGTATTATATTAGCTGATAAAGACTTAGAAAAAGTTATTAGTAGTATGACTTTATTTGAGTATTTAATACCTTAAAACTACTTCACTTACTCACAGTATATGATTTTCATAGTAGTTTTAATTTACCAGCGTATAACGCTTCATCACCGAGCCAGTACTCTATCCTGAGGAGTTCGTTATATTTAGATGTCCTCTCACCCCTAGCTGGTGCTCCAGTTTTTATGAGTCCTACCCCATACGCTACTGCTATATGAGCTATTACATTATCTTCTGTATCCCCACTTCTATGACTTATTATAGCTTTCCTCCCAGAGTTTAGAAGGTACTCAACACACTCCTCACTCTCAGATATAGTACCGACTTGATTTACCTTAATTATAGAACCGTCTATAGAGTCTGTAGAGATTGCTTTCTTAATTCTATCAATGTTAGTTACTGTTAAGTCATCACCGATTATTAGTACTTGACCTTTAACATAACTTCGTAATTTTGTGAATTCCTGGAAAGCTTCTTCGTTGAATGGGTCTTCAATAATCTTTATCGGGTATTGACTTACTAATTCTCTATAATATTCTAGGAGGTCTTCACTACTTAACTCCCTCCCATCAACTCTATACACGTTCTTACCCCCATCATAGAATTGAGATGCTGCGGCATCTAAAGCTAAGTATACATCAGTACCTTCAGAGTAGCCAGCTCTCCTTATAGAGTTAACTAATGCATCTAGAGCTTCCTTAACAAACTTCATAGGTGGTGCGTACCCACCCTCATCACCGACATTAACTGCTGAAGGTCCGTACTTCTCCTTTAAGTATTTCCGTAGCTCCTTGTAAACCTCAACAGCCATCCTCAACGCTTCTGAAAACTTATCAGCACCTACAGGTACTATCATGAACTCCTGAAACGTTAATTCATTCCCGGCATGAGCACCACCGTTAATTAAATTCATTAACGGTATAGGGAGGAGTCTAGCTTTAAACCCTCCTAAGAATTGGAATAGGGGGACTCCTAAAGTATCAGCAGCTGCTTTAATATTAGCTAATGATACAGCAGTTAATGCATTAGCTCCTAACCTAGACTTATTAGGGGTTCCATCAAGTTCTAATAACCTCTTATCAACAACTCTATACATGTTTGATTCTAAACCCTTTATAGCTGGTGCTATAAACTTATTGATGTTCTCAATAGCTCTTGAAACACCTCTACCACCCCAACTCCTCCCACCATCTCTTAACTCAACAGCTTCATACCTCCCTCTAGAAGCTCCTGCAGGTGTTGCAGCCCTACCAACTCCACCACCATCAGTTACAACTACAACCTCAACTGTAGGGTCTCCTCTAGAGTCGATAACCTGTAAAGCATATACATCAGCTATAGTGAAGGCCGACATACTAACACCACAGGTAAGAATTATAGTAAATTTTAAATTTATAATAGCTTAAGATTTTCCATCTAAGTTAAATACCCCTAAGACCTTAATTATATATGATGATGTTAACGATGGGCGGACTGAGTACTGATGATTCACTGCAGCACTGATGTGGACATCAAGTATAAGTATATTGTTTACGTATGAGATTATTAGAACTATATGAGTGTTTTAAGTACTTACTTCTTAGACTTCCTAGGTTTCTCCTTAGTCTTCTCCTCAGATTCCTCAATAGGTATTATCTTAACACCTACTCCTAATAACTTCCTGATAACACTATCTAGGAATCTTATGTAGGAACCTCTCTGTCCTATGAATGGTCCGAGGAAATCACTTGGTATCTTAACAACTAGGTATGTACCGACGAAATCTACATCCTTAACTCTCTTCCAGATCCATGAGATAGGATGTAATGCTCTTATGAGTTGGGTGAAGTCTAAAGTTAATTCTACAGCTCTTATCTTCTTATTAAGGTCTTTCTCCATAGTGTTTATCCTTTCACCACCCTTACCTACCAACCTACCTAGATGTCCTTGTTTAGTGATTACTAGTAAGTTAGGTATGTGTTCTGACGGTAATTCATACTTTTTAACATCTTCATCTAGGTCTACTATCGTAACTATATCTGAGTCTGGTGCGTGAGCTCTTATAACTTCTAATGATTTAAGTTCGTTCTCACTTAAGCTACGGCTCCTCATTAAATACTCTAAAACTAGTTTAATACCTCTCTTAGCTCCAACCCTAACTATGTCTTTAATACCTAGGTCGACTACCTTAGCCTTACTTTCACCTACTAAGACATCTCTAAGGAGTGAGGAGGTATTTGATATCTCCTTACTCCTTAATGTCTGGAATATAGGGTCTGCTGCTATAATTAACCTACTATTCCTTCCAACCCTTAGGAGGAGTTCAATTAATGATTCAACTTTAATTGATTGTGCATCATCTATAAATATTAACGACTCGTCGAAAGTCCTACCTTTTAGGTAGTGTGTATCTACGAATATTAGTTTACCTTCATCTATGTGTTTAGCTATGGTATCCCAAGTGGTGAACGGGCCTAACACATCAGTTATGTAGGACTTAATTAACTCTATATATTGAGGTCCTGCCTTAGCTATGGTTAACTCCTCACCAGTAGTTACGTCAATCATAGGTTTAACAACAACTAACTTCTTATACTTACCATCGTTAATAGCATCTATACCGTATGCTAGGCTTAGGAGTGACTTACCACTACCTGTAGGTCCGAAAATACCTACTATCTCATACTCACTATTATTAAGTGTATTAAGTAGTTCTTCCTGACCAGGTGTTAACGGCTTTATAACTTCCAGTAACCTCATATCAATCACCTTACTCTATCACAGTCAAATATTTTGAACGTTAATTAAAAGTTTTATAAGTTGTAGAGTATTTAAACTTTAATACCATAGTATTACGGTGGTTGTATCATGAGTGAGAAGAAGTTAACTACTGTATCAGTTATTAAAGCTGATATAGGGTCTTTAGCAGGTCATCACGTAGTACATCCGGACACCTTAGCTGCTGCTACTAAGGTATTAGCTGAGGCTAAGATTAAGGGTGTGATAGTTGATTTTTACGTAACTAATGCAGGTGATGATTTAGAGTTGATAATGACTCATCAGAAAGGTGTTGATTCACCAGAGATTCATGGGTTAGCTTGGGATGCCTTCAAAGAAGCTGCTAGAGTTGCTAGGGAGTTAGGTCTCTATGCTGCTGGTCAAGACCTACTTAGTGATGCGTTCTCAGGTAATGTTAGGGGGTTAGGACCTGGAGTTGCTGAGATGGAGTTTGTTGAGAGGCCTTCAGAACCTATAGTTATATTCATGGCTGATAAGACTGAACCAGGTGCCTTCAACTTACCGATGTTTAAGATATTTGCAGATCCGTTCAATACTGCAGGTCTCATAATAGATCCTAAACTTCATGACGGATTTAAGTTTGAGGTCTTTGATGTTTTTGAAGGTAGGAGTGTAGTGCTTTCAGCACCTGAGGAAATATATGATTTACTAGCTATTATAGGTACTACAGGTAGGTATATAGTTAGGAGGGTTTATAGGAAGAGAGATAATGAGATAGCTGCTGTAGTTAGTGTTGAACGTCTAAATCTTATGGCTGGTAGATATGTAGGTAAGGACGACCCAGTAGCTATAGTCCGTGCACAATCAGGTTTCCCAGCAGTTGGTGAGGTCTTAGAACCATTCTCAACACCTCACTTAGTTGCTGGGTGGATGAGAGGTTCTCACTACGGACCGCTGATGCCCGTACCTATGAGGTATGCGAAGTGTACTAGGTTTGACGGACCTCCTAGAGTTGTAGCTCTAGGATTTCAAGTAAAGAACTGTAAGTTAGTAGGTCCTGCAGACTTATTCGATGATCCTGCGTTTGAGGGTAGTAGGAGGTTAGCTGAAGCAGTAGCTGATTATATTAGGAGGATGGGGCCGTTCATGCCTCATAGATTAGGTCCTGAAGAGATGGAGTATACTACATTACCTGAAATTCTTGAGAGGCTTAAGGATAGGTTTGTAAGTGTTGTAGGGGAACCTAAAGCTAAGAAGCCTAAGGTTGAGAGTGAACTCTTAAGTACTCATAAGTCAGAGTCTGAGTAAATCTCTTAAAACTATTTTTAAATTATTTTTGGTGTCTTTATGATTAAGACACCGTTAATAGTAATTAACTATAAAGTCTATAGTACTTCCTTCAGTACTTCAGCATTATCTATAGCTAAGGCTGCTGAGGAAGTAAGTATTAATACTGGGGTTAACATAATAGTAGCACCACCAGCTACAGAGATAAGGACTTTAGCTAGTAACGTCAGTATACCAGTATATGCACAACATGTAGACCCTGTTGATTTAGGTGCTTACACAGGGCATATACCGCCTGAAGCAGTTAAGGAGGCTGGGGCTAAGGGGTTCATAATAAATCATAGTGAGAGACGTATTAGAGTTGATGAGATAGCTAAACTAGTTATTAAGGCTAGGGACTTAAGGCTTAACACGTTAGTATGTGCAGATACTCCTGAAGTAGCTACTGCATTAGCTGTGTTAAACCCTGATATGATCGCGATAGAACCACCAGAACTTATAGGTACCGGTATAGCTGTATCGAAGGCTAAACCAGAGATAATATTAAATACTGTATCACGTATACGATCAATTAATAATAAAGTCATAATATTAACAGGTGCTGGTATCTCAACACCTGAAGATGTTGCTAAGGCATTAGAACTCGGTACCTCAGGAGTACTAGTAGCATCAGCTATTATGAAAGCTAAAGACCCTAAGAAAGTAATTAATGATATGGCTGAAGCAGCGATAGGTAGGAAATAGGTATTAACTTATGGACTCCTTAGGTAGGAGAGACCCTCAAGGATACTACATAGTGGTAATCCCTAAAACAAACACTAAAGTCTTAGAAGAATTAAAAGACAGAGTAGAAGTTATAGACGTAAGTAATGATAGAATATTAATTAGGTCTAAGAGTAGGAGAATAATTCTCGAAATATTAAGGAAGTTATCACAACATCAATAATAATTAAACCTATTAATAAACCTTAACAATATTAAGTTCGAGGGCCCGTGGCCTAGCCAGGATAAGGCACCGGCCTTCGGAGCCGGAGATCCCGGGTTCAAATCCCGGCGGGCCCGTAACTCCATTTACCTACTTAAAACCAATCACGATAACCTCAATAGCTCACAAACTCTGTGGATGAAGCGTGAACTCGTGGGTAAGTTAAAAAGTGTTAAACCGAGTTCTTCGGGATAGTTTGAAGAAATTGTATCACAAGTAAGGGTTACAAGGAGTTCTCCATCATCTTCTACTTCCTTATGGGAGTCACCGAGCATGCCCTCTTCTTAGGGTTTATAAACTTATGTGACAGCTATGCGTCGTAGTGGCATTGAAACATACGTGGAGCAATTATTTCCCAAACAGAAGTGTTGTAATGTTAGCGTTCCACTCTTATTCTATGAATATAGGATTCTTCCGGTAAACTCCAATGCAAATGGGTACAGCAGAACCTCCTTAAGAGGATTTCTTGGAGAAGTTATTATGAGAGTAACTAGCCGGAACTAGGCTCGAGATCTCTGGTTTAGGGTGCAACTTCCTTGAACCTTAAACCTGATTTCCACACTTACCTAGTTCATGTAAAGCTCTTAAGAGGTCATCATAGGATACGTGATAAGTTAGTATTAGTAGCTCGTTGCTTGCTTCTCTCACTAAGTCCCTGATCTTCCTACACAACCTCTCATTCCTCCTACAGATAGCATCATCAATGACGAGTAAAGCTATTTCATTACAGACCCCATATTCCCGTAAAGTCTTGAGTATTAGAACCTTCCTCTGGAGGTCTTCAACCACATCCCAAGAGCTTGGTAGGTAATGGTAGTACTTGAACTCCGAGCAATATGTAAATGGGAGCTCCTCCTTGGCTATGACTAAGTCTAGTTCAGGATACCAATTCCTCTTAAATCCTAGTCTACGTCTCAACACTTCAACGGCACTTAAAATCCTCTGGTGAGTTCTAGGTATTAACTTAAAGTTAGATGGTTTAAGCTTGTAATTAATATGCAGATACATCTCCATGCCTTTAGACTCCAAGAGCCTTAACAATCTATGAGCAAAGTATAAGACTAAATCGGCTTCATGCCACACAACACCCCACAAACCGTAAGCTAAATCTAAAACCTCCTTTCTCTTACCACACTCTGATAACCTAGGTAACGCCTCCCAATAACGACACTTCTTAACATACCACTCGGTAAGGCCTCTCCAACATTCAGTAATTAAGTCATTAAGTATTCTTTCAGACATTCGTTACAACCTTTAATTGAACATATATGTTGCATACACTTTTAAGGATGTATAGTACTGAAGCTCGTATCCGTCATCCACGTCCTCGCTAGTTTTCTCACCCTCATAAACTTTCTTGAAATTAATCTTCTCTTGTTCATTAAGTGAATTAAGGTCTTTTAAATCGCTTTTTAGTTCTTTCCAGGGCTTACCTGCGGGTATTTGGCTTTCATTCATATTTTCGCTCATTGACTTCCATACTTTCTTATTTAAAAATATATTTGTATCATCCCTGGATATTGGAATTTCAAGTGTTTTAGCATGTATTTTCCTCGATCCTCTCTAGCTGATCATATGTTAGATCGAGCGGGGATATCGATGAGAGTAAACTGTTAGGAGGTATTCTAGGTGCTAGTATAACCCCTCTGCCTTAGTACATTAGAGACACACATTAATTGACAACCATTTATAGCGATAACGGTCTTTGCTTCCCGGAAGATTTTTATGTGTGCTTCACTCCCAGAAGCAACAGCTGATAAACAGCGCATTCAAACCATGTCTGGATACTTCTTAGTCAAATTCCTAGCAACTTCATTACCAATCTGCCCGACCGTGGATGCGCCGTCGCATGTTGCAACTATAATTAAGTCTTTAGCGTGAGTGGCACAGTGCGGTAGTAGCTGATACCTAGATCCATTCATGTTTGATCACCATATACGGACTACTATTTTACACATTTATAAGTAACTGCCTTCCATGCACGTTTGAAGAGGAATTAGAGGGTCCAGAACCACTAGCCTCCTGCACCATAAAGGGCACGCTCTCGATTACAAGTCTCTGGACCTTTACCACTACCGTAATGAGGCTTCTCTGCAGCCTGGTTTAATATTTATTTATTGTAGTTTTTCTCAGTTGTTCCAGATTTATTCTCTCGTTTACGGTAGTAGTGGGGATTTCAGGGTCTCTCTACTGCATGCTCTAGAGCCCTCCTGTATAGGGTCCAGTCGACTATGATTACAGCTATGCTTACTACTATTGCTGGCAGGCTGTATTCAAGGGCTTGGCGTGATCTCATCACTTAAACGAGCTCACACCCACATAAATAATTACACCCACCCACAACTCATAAATCTAATTCTAAACCATCAACTTCGTAACAACCCTAACTCCCATGAACTCTATTGAGTGTTCTTTCTCTAAATTTGCAAACTTAATTCAAGATATACTAGCACGTTAGGGACACACGATATTTGCTGAGAATGCTTTAAAATCACTTCAGTATTTTGTATTACATAGCTATAGACTACTAGGCAAAGTTTTTTATCTCCTTTCTCTACATACCGTTCTGTCAGCTTAACAATCCAGTCATAGGTGAGCCGTCCTGTCTGAAGTTACCTCTATAATGGTTTTCAAGCGTATTTGATGGAGGTGCTAGTGTAAGGGGTAACATGCTCTCTATTTGGCGTATTAAGGTAATCAAAGGAAGTTATTATCTCAATCATCGTGATTGGTACACCGGGTCATTGGACAAGATAATTGAGGTATGGAGGAGTAGCGGGCCCGCTAATTGGGATTCTCTTAATTTTTCTCGCTCTTGATCTTCCTTGTGATGAATGCTATGGCTTTCCTAGCTTTTTCTACTGCTTCTCTTGCTTCATCAATGGTTACAACCTGAAAGCCTCGCTCTTCAGGGCGGGCTGGAGGGTTAGTCGTGACTTCTACGTGGAACACCCTATTAAAGAATCAAATCATGTAAACCTCATTAACTGAGCACTACACGCTCGGTTATCCCAAGCATGCTTGTTTTAACCCCTCTAGTTCTGCGATTGCGCACAGTGTTCTATCGCCCGTATAGAACTCCTCCGCGTTAACTTCTCTTGAAGAAACTATTTGTATTGCGTCTGCTTGGTAGATATGGTATTTCTCTATTAGCTTCCATGATTTAGCAATTATCGATGGTTTGAGAGGTACTACTCTGAGTATTCTAAGCCTCAGCATTTTCAGGGTTTCCCCTATAAACTCTCGCCGGGCGAGCTCGAAGTCTTCCCTGGTTAGCCAGCCTCGCCTATAGTACTTGTCTAGCACGCCTAGGACCTCACCGATATTCCACAGCGAGAAGGATATTTTAGCATCACCCCGCCACGCACTAGAGTATACAGACGTCACGACATCGCTACCTGCTTCTTGAATATAGCGTTTTACAATTGCGCTTGTGTCTAGGTACGCTGTCTTCACGTCCTCTCATCCCTCAACTCTCTAACAACACCCTCAGCACGGGTTTCAACTAGCGGTCTAACAGGTTTTACCTCTCCGGGCAACTCTCCATTTAACAACTCTCCTAGTACCTGGGCAACATAGTCTTCAAGTAACTCCTCACGAACCAATTCTTCAAGAACGCCACTAACTTCTTCAACGCCCTCCTCAAGCAGTCTCGCCCTGAACTTATACCACAACTCCCTGTCTATGATGATGGTCGTCTTAGTCTTACCGGACACAAAACCACCCTACATAAGTATATACTTACAGAAGTATATAAACTTGTACCACAGCAAACATAATTCAAGACATCCCTAACCCGTTACCACCAAAACCCATACGTAGTATGTATAAGTGTTTACAGCTTTTAGATGTTCTCTACACTTCTTAAACCTAATTAGTTGTGGATGTTCTCTATATCCGTAAGTAAGACCTTCTAAAAACTTAAGAGCTAGAATAGACTCTCCAAAGAACTACTAAACCTATAGAATCAAGATGTTTTGAACTGAGACTCCATAATCTCATGTCTGTATCCCTAGATCTCAAGACCTACATAAAAATTAAAACTGAAGGAAGTAGGACGTTAAGTAGGAGTAATGTAGCTACTTCTACTTAAAATATTTAATGATTAATACTTACTATAGCACTACTATAATAGAATTATTCAGTATGTAGTATGTATGTTTATAGGACTACTGGGATGTTAGCTTTTCTTAGTAGTTCTCGGAATTCATCGATATTTAACCCAGCTAGTTTAGCTGAGAGTCTAATATCGTTATTCTCTATGTAGTATTTAAGTGCTGCTTTAATACGTGGTGGTTGTTTCTCAATAAACTCCCAATCAGCCTCCCTCCTCCTAATCTCCCTAGCCTCCTCCTCCAACCTACGCCACCTCTCTAACTTATCCTTTAAGCTCATGAAGTACTACCTCCAA
>Ga0185307_1000361_pt1 | contig 29242 bp, 34 predicted proteins | sample LHCtaG_FD_128010 | JGI IMG/M metagenome (GOLD analysis project Ga0185307, IMG submission 128010) | Hot spring microbial communities from Little Hot Creek, USA to study Microbial Dark Matter (Phase II) - LHC4sed_matched (SPADES... | ecosystem: Environmental > Aquatic > Thermal springs > Hot... | reverse complement strand
ATAACCTGAAACTATATCTAGCAGTATTTAAGATATGTAGAAGATCGAGAAACTCAAACCCAATACAAGCAATAATAGAAATCATAAAAACAATTTATATGATAACAGCCACAACATTTTTAGTAAAGAGCAAACTTTAAAATAAAATTCAGCATCTATTCCCCATTTATGTTATTTTAGCTTCTTAAATTCTGTCTGCTTAACGGATTTTAAACTGAGAAGTTTCTCCCTCGCCTTTAAGGAGTCGGATGTTTTCAATATGACTGTATCGCTATCTATCGTTACTGTATTACCACATTTGAAACATCGATAGCTAGCTTTTGCATAGGTTATCTGGATGTGGCCACAATTCCTACATACCACGACTTTGTATATCCTCTTTTTCATAGCTTTTAGAATAAAAGAATGATCTTAAATTATTCTTTTAATATTCTCAAGTATCTCAGAAGATGTTAATCCATATTCTATTCCGAAGGCTATCGCTGATAGGTTCCTCACTTCTACTTCCTTAAGTTTTATGAATGAATAGATGACAGCTAGCTTGAATATATCTTGTAGGAACGTCTTCTTAGCTTTTCTTATCGATTCTTCTTTAAACCATGATTCTATAGAGGCTACCGTCCTTAAGGGCTGAGAAAGATCCGTAGTCTTTAAGAGGCTTTCATAACATGTATCTTCTAATTCTCTGAGCACTTCTCCAGTGTTTGTGGCTTGGACCATTCTCTCAACCATTCTACCATTAATTCTTACTCCAGAAGATAACATGAATTTTCTTGTTTCAGCTGGTGTTAGATTCCAGAGTCTAGACCTTAATGCTGCCGTCACTATGTATCCATCAATTTCATACGCTAATAATACTTCTAATGGTTTTCTCTCATCTCTTCTCATCTTCTTAATTGTATAAGATAGCTGTTCATAGAAAGACCTATCTAGCGATGTCTCGAATATTAGTGGGTCTTTCTCTCTCTGGTAAATTTCTAATGCATTTAACAGATCTTTATACATAGGCGTGTCTCTAAGAGTCTCTATAGTAGCCTCTAACTCTTTCTCAATTAGTGCTTTAATAACCAAGTCTCTCATCTTGAGATGTTCTTCAGCTCTAAGATTTATCTTCGGAGATACTTCTTCATACGGTGTTCCTAAAGCTCTAGCTTTAAGGATAATCTTAAGATTCCTGTAAATATGCCTGAGGAAGTATGTTTCAAGAAATACAGCTCTAGGAATATACTTAATAAGCGAATACTCCGTGTCTATCAAGCTTGTTTGAAAGATCTTCTCAAGATTCTCTGAGGTTAATGGTTTAGGTGGTTCTCCTAGCACGCTACCATAGATTGTCGGTCTCAGCTTATCAACCATCTCTCCAAGATTCCTAGAAATAGATAGATCTTCATATATTGAGTATTCAAGTAGCATACCCTTCAAAGCATATGATCGTACTATCGAGTAGAGGCTTCCAAGCTTTGTAGTTGACATATTAACTCTCTCCCTCTAATAAAATCTTCAAGACTTGGTTAATTATCTCATTAATTTTATCGTGAAATCTATCCTTGATTCTTTTAGCTTCCTCATCTGCTTTCTTTAATAACTGTTCAGCTTCTCTCTGAACTTCTCCCTCAATATTTCTCAATAAATTATCAAGCTCTATTCTAATCTCGGAAACTATTTTCTCCCGAATCTTTCTAGATTCTTCTTCTGCAACCTCTAAAATCTTCCTTCTGAAATCTTCACCCTCGGAAAGTATTTCATCAATCTTCTTCTCAAAATCTTCTAAAATCGAGATAGCTGTAGAAATAGACCTACAACTCATTCCTGAATAAGAGATAATCTTCGTCTATTTAAGTAAAAGTTTCATGGAAAAGAAAAGTCATAGCTATAATTTAATTCTAATAAACCTTCAATAACCCCAAAGACGCTAATATACCAATATACAAAAACTACAAAAACTAGCTTGCAGTAGATAAGGAGTGGAAGCCCGGTCGTCTAGCGGCCAAGCCATCTGGTCAGAAGAGGGGCTAGGGATCCCGGGCTTTGGATCATTGGCCGCGTAGAGAAGAAACCCGGGGACGCCGGTTCGAATCCGGCCCGGGCTATATATTATAAAATTACATATAGTTCATTTAATTTTAATTTAATAGTTCCCCTATTGTTATCTAGGATGTCTTACGTTTAGACTTCCTACTTTATCTATCTGCTTCTACGGGCCAGTAGTTTAAGCTCCAGTATATTGGTGGTATATCTGCTATTCTAGCACCTATTGTAAGATGTTTTAAGGCTGGTAGGAGTCTAAAACTCGGGGTTATCATTCTAAGCCTGTATGGTTTATCTGTACCATCACTTACAATATAGTAGATTACCTCTCCTCTTGCTGCTTCAGCTCTACCTAATGCTTCACCCTTCGGTACCTTTATCACTACTGGGTGTTGTTTTAGTTTGAATGGCCCTTCAGGCATCTGTTCAATTGCTTGTCTAATTATCTTCAAGCTTTCTCCTATTTCTTGGTATCCAACCATTGCTCTAGCATAGCAATCTCCTTCGTTTCTAACAGGTATCTCAAACTTTAAGAATGGGTAAGCATCGTAGGGGTCGTTCACCCTAGTATCATACTTTACTCCCGAGGCTCTGAGAGTAGTTCCAGGAACACCTAACCTAATCGCATCCTCCCTCTTTAACACTCCTATGTTACGTACTCTCTCAAGGAAGATCTCACTATTAAAGAACATTTCATAATAGTGATCGAGCCTTAACTCCATGAAGTGTGTTACAGCTAAGACATACTTGCTAAAGTCTTCACTCAGCTCCTCTTGGCTAGGTTCTCTACCTATCATTCTCGAATAATAATACTTGAATTCTTTAACTAATTCTTTTGGAACCTGCTTAGGAGCATCGTTTCTGACCCCCCCAGGTACATAGTATGCATGTGTAAACCTCTGACCTGTTATCAATTGGGATAGGTCTAGAATGAATTCTCTATCACTTACACACCATAAGAACATTGTTGTGTGACCTAGAAATACTCCGTAGAGTGAGAACCAGTATAGATGGCTTGCGATACGGTCTAGTTCAGCTACTATAGTTCTAAGATACTTTGCTCTCTCAGGTATCTCAACATCCATAAGCTTCTCAACCGTTAGACAATATGGTATAACCATACCGGCTGCATCGAGAATAGCTGGTCTCTCTAAATGTGGGATATTTGTAATCCAAGTCTTATACTCAGCCATTTTTTCTTCACCTCTATGGACGAACCCTGGATCAGGCTCGAGGTCTACGATGGTATCTCCACTAACGGTTACAATCATCCTAAAGTGACCCGTCCCAGGATGTTGCGGCCCATAACTAAATGTTAGTCTCGGCCCACCTGTATCATATACTTCTATCTTCTTTTTCTCTTCTAAAACCATATTCATCCTCTCCCAGGAACTTTGTATTCTTTTCTAAGAGGTGGGATATCCATCCAATACTCGGGGAGAAGTATCCTCTCTAGTTTTGGATGGCCATTGAAGATTACTCCCAGCATATCGTAGACTTCTCTTTCATGGAACTCGACGCTAGGCCAGATAGAGTATAGAGAGCTTACTGTGGGGTTTTCTATATCCAGTATCACTGATATGTTTAGTATAACGTCATTCAATTCTTGATCTTCTAAACTCCCGAGATGGTATAATACCTCGATATATGGTCCTCCACCTTCTCTTAACCTTGATAGATCCACCCCTGTTACACCTTTGACATGGTCGAACCTATGTGTATCTCTAAGGTATCTTGCAACCTCAACTATAGACTCTTTCTTCACTACAATCTTAGCTATCTTCCTCTCTACGTATACTTCTCTCACCAAGTCTTCTCCAAACTTTTCCTTTACATCATCTATTATCTTTCTAAGCTTCTCCCATGTCATACTAATCTAACCTCGATTTCAAGATCTTATCTCTTAGGAGTAGGAATCCTTGGAATATTGTTTCAGGTCTAGGTGGGCATCCTGGAACATACACATCTACAGGAACTATGTCATTTAATCCTTGTAAGACGTTATAAGAGTCTTTAGCGTAGAGCCCACCAGATATTGCGCATGCACCCATAGCTATAACCCATTTAGGGTTTGGCATTTGATCATAAATCATTCTAACCCTCTGAGCCATCTTCATGTTTACTGTTCCCTCTATCAATAATACATCTGATTGCCTCAAGGTCCCTGTTGCAGGTATCCACCCAAACCTTTCCGGGTCATATCTTGAACATGAGACTGCCCCAAATTCTACACTACAGCATGCAGTTGTTAGATGAGCTGGCCATAGAGAAGCCATCCTACCCCAGTTAACAAGATAACGGATTAATGAATTGTTTTTAATCACTTGAAGAACATAATGTGTGTCTCCTCCTTCAATAAGCTTCATTGGTCTCCCTAAGCCATACTCTTTAATCGCTTCTTCTCTTTCATCATCTGGAATAACTTCTTCAACTATAGCCTCAATAATGTCTTTTGAATAGGCAAGAGTATAACCAAACACACCAGTCTTCTTCGGGATCCTCCTAGTAAGATTAAATTGGTCAAGAACCATTTACATGACCTCTGCTACCCTATTGTAGATATCAACTTCTTCTAAGGTGAAGGTTATATTTAAAAATGATTGTGTTAAGAGACTCATACTTAAATTTTCAAAGCATATTGTAGTTTCTCCATCTACATTCTGCATATACTAGTTCTTCTTCTCAAATTCTTTAATGTTCGAGAACTTACCGAGAATCCTTACACATAAACCATTGTAATCTATTGCTCTTTATACTTCTCTAAAATGAGCATATAATTTATCATTGTAAGCCTTACCTAAAACCACCATATCATAATCTCTTCTTGGATGTAAGGTAATCTTCCTGGATATTAGTAGCTTTATCTTTACTTATTTGATGACCGATATGTTTCATTTTCAGGTATGGGTGTAACGGATTTATCTACTCTTGAAGAATATCTATATTACATCATTCTTTTGAGGCTGAGATTCTCACCGAACTCAAGGACTACGATGAGATATACCTAGACTCTCACTGTTTTCTAAGCATGTAGCAACAGTTAAGAGAGTTAATCAGTAATGTAAGAAGGTCTACTATTTCACTAGGCCTTAGAAGTGGAAGGAGATTGGGGAGAGATTCAGGGAAGAGTTGAAGGCTAAGACTGATGGAGCATCAAAAAGTGATAAAGGAGATGCATATCTATATGGAAGGTCTATGAATTATCATTAACCAAGGAGAATACTCATAGATAGATATTTTTAGGCTTTTAACTATTGTCGATGTTGAGATGAGACTGTTGTTGATGAAGGAGGGGTGTTGTACGAGAATCTCTAGAGAATCAAGAATGCCAGTATAGTCTGTACTGTGGCATAACCCATACGGTCATATTTATAGTCCTCGACGAGCCTACGAGAGCCGAAGCGAGATCGTGCAGATTTATCTATGAGTGGCTAAGGTTACTAGACCGGCCCTCCTTCCTAATTTTTTAAGTCTATACCTTTCTAAATTTCGTATCCTTCATGAAAATTTACTTGAACTACTCTTCTTTTTTATGAACTTTTTGATATTGTTTTAAATCTGCATAACACTCAATATAGTGAATGCAACATTATTCCTGAAAATATCCACAAGGGATTCTTCTTAAACCTGGTTTGTAGGCAAGTGTAATAACTAGCCCTGTTATAAATCCTCCAACATGAGCTGCGTAAGCAACTTGAGAGTATGGAGCCACCAAAGCATACAATGTCTGTATTAATGCAAGTATGATTATTACAATTATCGCTGGAGCTACTATTGGGAAACCTATGAAAGCAATTAATCTCCTCATAGGAAATAATATACCATACGCAGCCATTACACCATAAATTGCGCCTGAAGCTCCGATCGCAGGACTAGTTAATAGCGTCATGATAGGAGAGAAGATAAAGATGTAGTATGCATGGATGATAGCAGCCATTATACCGCTTATAAAGTATAATGCTAGGTAACGCAGTTTTCCGAGAACCTTCTCAATATCTGGTCCAAATATGAAGAGAGCAAACATGTTAAAGAAAAGATGAAGAACATCATAGTGGATAAACATGGAAGTCAGTAGCCTATAAGGCTCAGCAAATCTAACGGTCAGTAAAGGAATAGTTGCAAATTCTAAGATAAGACGTGGATTCATCCTAACTAGAAGAAAAACAACAACATTAATCAATACGATAGTCCAAGTTAAGTAAGCATTCTCACTCCTTGCTACGTACAATCTCTCAAGCCTTAACTTTACCAAGAACAGGACACAATATAAATGATGTCATTATAATCAAGCTTTTTAATATAGCAAGATAGTAGGGCTAGTATCTATCGAGGTTAAAGATATGGTAAGATACTTTTACAAGATGGCTACCCAAGTAATTTACCTACATATGATAGTGGGTTTTCAGACTTCATTAGTTCTCTCAATAATATTGTTGCATAGGAGCCTGGAGGTAGAGAAAATTGAAGGATTAGAGAATCATTATCTGTTGAGGTCGCCGAACAATCCCAATTTGTAATCGCCATTGGTCTTAGAGAGCCTTTAGTAGATGCTTCAGGTAGATCTACTAGCTTGAAATCTTTAAAATCTAACGATTCTCTCTCCATTATTCCAAGCATTATCTCGCCTTTTAAGTTTCTAGGTATTGGAGAGAGATATCCAGGAGTAGGCAATGCTATAACCATTTTCTTGTCTTTAATGAGTTTCTCAATCTGTTTGATGTTTCTATTTGTAACGGTTATAGGTCTGTTTTTATCAGCTCTTCCGCTTGCATCTAATGGTAGAACGATGTCTCCAACTTCCAACTCATTAAATTTACCTTCTTCTATTATCTTAGAGAGGGTTAGATTAAATATCTTAGCGGCTACTGATTCAACGATTAATCTCCTCAACCTTAATGGGAGAGTTCTCAAGCATTTAACATAATCTTCGGGATGTGTTAAGAGAGACTCAATCATCATTCTTTCATAAGTTAAGCTTTTTGGGAAACTCTTTCTAGCCCATTCTAAATCCCATCTCTCTCCTAACTCTTTTCTAACCAATTTACTCTTCTCATTTTCTAGATTTGAGTAATCTGAGAGGAAAGCAGCTACAGCTTCTCTTAGCATCCTCTTTAATATTAATGTCCCAACAATCGGTGTAATAGGCCTAGTTATTCCAAAACGTTGATGCCCATAATAATTTGGAATACCTTTAATCTTCAACTCTCTTATTATTTCTCGAATTATAGATACATCAGTAGTTCTTGGATGTCTTATCCTAACTTGGAATACGTTACTCTTGAGTAAGCGTGATGATAATTTATGTCGAACATATTTAATAGGTTTAACTTCTAAGAGATTATCTATCTTGAGTATTTCTATATTCTCTAATAAATGAGACGGTATAGTTATGAACTGCCAGCTAATACTCATCTTATCTTTAATACCACATATACCTATCTCTCTACTTTTAAGATTTAGTTTCGTAGCAAGTAAGCTTACAGCTCTAATAGAATCAAGCTTAACCTTCTTCATAACACATAGAAGATGACCACCATACCCTCCAGTAAATAAAGACGACTCAAATAATTTCTTTGCATCCATCCCAGTCTCTAAAATCTCCCAGATTATGAAGTCTTCAGGCCTAGTCTTTATTACCCCGCCAATACCCTCACTTCTAGAAATATACTGTGTTATTCCGATGAATCGTTCAATATCCTCGATCTTTAAAGATGGTAGAATTAGTCTATAATAATCCATAAACGGTCATAACCTAGTTCTTCAATAACATAAGCATACTATTCCTCGGTTTTAAGAATTAGAGTAGTGGTAGATTTCCAGTAACTTTATCTATTTCTTCAGATGGTGCTGGACCTATACCTAATGCTGTAACTGTACCTGGTTCAAGCTCCGTTAACCCTGCATCTTCAATTATGGCTACAGGCAACTTCATCATCTTAGCTTTATCATATAATTTTAAGAGCTCCTGGAGATTTGGAACTTTCAATACAACTTTCTTCTGACCTTCATCGACCCATTTATTATACCATTCAATATTTATCTTCCTACATTCTTCAGCAGATGATAATGATGCATGAGCTGCTTGAACAGCTATCTTTCCAGTACTCATCTTTAGGTCACTCCTAACAACGATAGCTTGCTTAAACTTGAACATGATTCTTCTACCTTAATAGTAATGTGGAGAATTTAATATTATACCGTTTCTATCTCTCCACCCATCTCTGTGACGATATTCTTAACTATGTTCTCTATCTCATTAGCTTTCTTGACAGCTTCATCTTCTTTATTCGACATAACAGAGACTTGAATCTCTATCCTAGACACTCCCGCCTCAATAGTCTTAGGATGAGTCTTTACATATAATCCAGGATATTTTTTAACAAGATACTCGATCTTTGGAGCAATACTCGATTCTGCAATCTTTCTAACATGTATGGTTCTATCAACTCTATATATTTTTCTGATAGTCTTTAATATTAGCGGCTGTAACTCCTCTTCAAATATACTGTATAGCTCTGCAGGGACACCTGGAAGGCAGGCTATCCACGTCTTTCCATGTCTAATTATAACGCCTGGAGCTGAGCCAACTTTATTACGTAAAGGTTTAGCGCCTTTTGGAAACATAGCCATCTTAATCCTTGCTGGTGTAAGCTCAGGAGAATCTACTACTCCCTGTTCTGCAAGCATCATGTATCTTTCCTTAAGCATTTCATAAGCCACCCTATTTAAGACTAGTCTCCTGTTTAAAGCTTTAGCAACTCCTTGAAGTGTGAGGTCATCATATGTTGGTCCAAGACCCCCAGAAGTTATAATCCAGTCAACTCTTCTTCTAAGTGCTTCTTTTATAGATGAACTAATATCTTTTAGAGAGTCACCGACCGTCACCATCCTAATTATTTTCCCACCCATAGCTGTTATCTTCTCAGCTAGCCACTTAGAATTTGTATTGAGAATCCTACCATCAAGTATCTCGAACCCTATTGTAATCAGTTCGAATAACGTCTGCCTAAACTCACTATATCTAGTCCACATGTCTATATAAGTAGTATTTTAAGGCTCAGTAAAAATCCTAGTTTTCCTAACTTTTAGTTAAAATTAAATATCCGAAAGAGTTAAAAACTCTGATTCACAAGCAACCATCTAGATAACAAACCTTGGGTGCTACCAACCTTGAACATGAAGGGGATATACTCTAAGTCGATTGAAGAAGAGATCTCAACCACATTCGATAATCTATCTAAATGTGAAGGTGAAGAATTAACTAAGAGATGCGGAGTTGTATTTCTTAAAGGGTCTGGGAAGAAAAGTTATAGAAGATTCATCGTAAATGTTTTGAATAAAACTTACTCAGTAGAACTAGAAAGTAGAGAGGTCATAGATTTAATCTCAGGGAAGCCCGCACCTAAAGAATTAGCACTAGTTATCTTAAGATACTTAACCCATTCTACTGGTGGTAGAGCTTCTGAAAATTGGATACCTTATGAGAAGATTCCTGACTCAAGAAAATATCTAGACTTATTTAGGAAAAACGTTATCAGGCCTTTCATAAGAACCTTTGGAGATAACCCTGAGAAATATGAATTATCATGTAAGAGAATAGGTGGAAAGAAGGAGAAACTAGGAGGGATAAGCTATTCATTCTACTTCTTACCGAGAGTTCAGTTATTAACACAATTATGGAGAAGTAGGGAAGATTTCTCTCAACCAGCTGCTAATGTATCATTTAATAGCTCTGTAAGATACTACTTAAACGCTAGGGACTTGCTTCTAGCAGCGAAGATAATGGTTGAATTACTAGAAAATGAAGCTAAGAAGATATAGACTTTATATATAGATGCGATGCTTAGTATACTAGTTACTGAAACTCTATATACTCTATATTTTGTAGATAACTGAATATTTTTAGAAGAGTACCAGATAAGTTAAGCTTATACCATAATCATTCATCCATTATATGGATGTTTGAGAGTTTAAAGAAAGCTTTCTCGCAAATTGCAGATAGAGTAAAAATGACTGAGTTGTCAGAGAAACAGATAGAGAGACATATTGATGAATTTAAACTTCAGATGATATTGAGCGATGTAGCAGTAGAAGTAGTAGATAAACTAGGAGAGAAGCTAAGAGAAGAATTATCCCAATTAAAGTTTAGGAGATTCACCGATCCATCTGCTCAGATTAGAGAAGTTATATGTAAGATGATTGAGGAGATGCTTCCTCCTGAAGGCTTAATTGAAAGAGTTTTAGAGAAGATTGAGGAGAAGAAGAAGCAGGGTGAGCCTTTAGTCATACTATTTGTTGGACCTAATGGTGGAGGGAAAACAACTACTGTGGCAAAGATTGCAAAATACTTTAAGGATAGAGGTTACAGCTCGGTTATCGCTGCTGCAGACACTTTTAGAGCTGGAGCAATAGAGCAGATTAAGAAACTTGGAGAAGCTATAAAGGTTAAGGTTATAAGCCAGAGGTATGGAGCTGACCCAGCTGCAGTAGCTTTAGATGCAGTAATGAGTGCACGCTCAAGTAGGATACCTCTAGTCTTAATAGATACAGCTGGAAGAACAGAAGTAGACATAAATCTTCTTGAAGAGATGAAGAAGATTAAGAGGGTTGTTAAACCAGACCTTGTAATATATGTTGGAGATGCATTGATAGGAAATTTAGCAGTAGAACAAGCAAAGAAATTCGATGAATACCTTGGAATAGACTATGTCGTTTTAGCAAAGCTAGATGCAGATGCTAAAGGTGGTGCAGCAATCTCAATAAGCTACGTTACAGGCAAGCCACTACTATTCATTGGTACAGGTCAAAGACTCGAAGATATACAACTATTCAGTAAAAAATTCATCCGACAAATACTAATCCCTCAATGAATGAACCAATTTCCCATAGTAAATTAATAATCTCTGTTAGTTGTATATAAAGTAGAAATTATTTATGAGGTTTGTTAAGGTCTCAGCCTCTACCCTCCAAGCTGGGGCTATTGTTTTAAGGGAAAAATTTTAAGCTGAGTAAATAAACTATTTTATGTTGAGATCAATCAATATTCAAGATATATTGGAAAAGTTAGTTGAAGGGCAGCCTGGTCCTACACCTTCATTTACATCAACCCATCTTCTCGAATTACTTTTATACTTAGGTAGAGAAGCCCCTGTAGGTAGGAAGAAACTGAGTTCAACTCTTAAGATTGGAGAGGGGGTGATTAGAAGTATGCTAAGTAGATTAGTAAATGCTAGTATAGTAAATGTAACTAATGAAGGATGCGTATTAACTAGTAAAGGGATGAAGATATATAAGCAGATAAGTAGCATACTTATTGAAGTAGGTGAGCTAGACATAGAAATCCCTTGGGATCAACCACACAATTATGCAGTAGTCTTGAAGAAGCGTTCACATCTTGTAAAGAAAGGGCTTGAACAAAGAGATGCAGCGATCAGAGCAGGAGCTGAGGCAGCTTTAGTGATGACGTATATTAACGATGAGCTCTATATGCCTGGCGTTAGTGTACTCAGTGAAGAAAGGCCAGATTTTGCTTCACAGATAATTGAAAAGATTAAACCTGAAGAAAAAGATGTAATAATCATTGCAGGCGCTAAAGAATATAAGAAGGCAAAATATGGTGCTCTAGCAGCAGCTCAGACTCTACTTTAATGGTGGAGAATATGAAAGCAGCTGTATTAAGAGAATTTAAAACACCTTTGAGATTAGAAGAAGTAGAGGAAATAAAGGGTCTAACTAGAGATGAAGTACTCTTAAAGATCGAGATGACAGGGGTCTGTTATAGAGATATACTAACTGTTGATGGATACTTCCCTAAGACGCGGCTTCCAATAATCCTTGGGCATGAAATATGCGGCAGGGTTATAGATGTTGGAGAAGATGTAGTTGAGTTTAAGAAAGGTGATAGGGTTGCAAGTTTAACTTATATTCCATGTGGTGAATGTATTGAATGTAGGAGGGAGGAAGAAAACATATGTAGAAGAAGACTATGGTTTGGGGAGGACATTAATGGTTCTTATGCAGAGTATCTTAAAACAACTCATAGAAGCTTGGTAAGAGCTTCTGAAGATTTATCCTCTGAAGCTATAGCGATCTCAGCATGTGTAACGGGTATGTTGATACATGCATTGAAAACTAAAGGGAAATTAACCAAAGATGAAAGAATATTGATAACAGGTGCAACTGGAGGTGTTGGAGTACATGCTATTCAGATTGCTAAGAGTTATGGTGCAGATGTTATAGCAGTTACGGGAAGAGAGCAATACGTAGATAGATTGTATAAGCTGGGTGCAGACTATGTAATTGTTTCACGTAATGGTGCCTACTCTAATGAAGTAAAAAGTATTACTGGAGGTGCTGGAGTAGATATAGTCTTAGAGTGTGTTGGGTTAAGCCTCATAGAAAGCTTAAAATCTGTCAGATGGGGAGGAAGAATAATACAAGTTGGAAACATTAAACCTGAACCTATTCCGCTAATGTTAGGACACTTTATCTTGAAAGAAGTAAGCTTACATGGCTCTCTATCTTGCACTAGGAAGGAATTAGCAGAGGCACTGGAACTTCATAGAAGTGGGAGAGTTAAGCCTATTACAATTGTTCTTCCGCTAGAGCATGTTGAAGAAGCTCATAGAATGATTAGAGAAAGAAAACATTTTGGAAGGATAATGCTTAAAGTAGCCTGACTCAACTTAAAATTATATATTAATTTTAGAAAGGGTATTCCTATACTTTTTAATCTTCCGGTCCGATATATTCCATGATGATTTTCAAACCTGATAGACGGTGTTGACTAACCGTACCTCTTTACTCTAACCAAATCCCTTCAAAATCACCAACGACATTAATTAATTTAATTAATCCTAGACTGCCACGGTAGCTTTATCAAAGTCTCTCTTGATATTCTTAACTATCTTCTGTAGAACTTTCATATCGCCTTCAATGTTAACGCCAGATAATAGTAAGCTTTTGACCTCTCTAAAGAACCTATACAGTATCTCTTCTCTATCGAGTACATCCTCTAGAGACGTTTAAAGCCTAGGATACGAAGAATCCATATATCTTCTCCAGCTCTCTTGGTTGAACCTCTTCTCCATAATCTCTATCTCTCTCAAAAATGCATTTTCAAGGTCTATGTTCATTCTATTAGCTAATTGGAGGAAGAGAGCAAATGCTTGAGCAAATTCTCTCGAGACGTCGTCCTCAGCAACATCATGTCCTAGACCTGGAGCCTTATATCCTTCTCTAACAAGTATGTATCTTCCTATTTCTGAAATCTCCTCTATTAAGTGTGTAAATATCTGAGATTCCCTGAAAAGATTCCATTTCCTAGCTTCCTCAAAGCTTAATATGATCTTCTGAGCATTTTTAATCTCCAAGCTCGAATCCCCCTACCTAACATGATGGAACTCAGAAGAAAATAAACATATATATTCTCTTGTAGATAAAATTGAAGGTGTAGAGTTATTGTCTAGCCTAGAGGATCAGTTGAATAAAGCTATCGGAGAGCTGCAGCTTCTAGACCAATTAATAAATGAAGTAAGAGCTAGAATCTCTACTTTGCAAGCTATTATAACAGAGCATGAAGGTGCATTAAGCTTTATCGAAGAATTACTAAAGAGTGAGTCCAATATGAAGATTCTAGTACCTATAGGTGGTGGAAACTATGTTCACGCAGAGATAACTGATAGAGATAAGGTCGAGGTCAGCGTTGGAGCTGGGGTAATAGTTACTAAGAGTCCACAGGAAGGAAAAGAAATTATTGAGAAGAGGAAGGAAACTCTTCTCCAAGCAGTTCAAAACTATGAACAAAGGCTTCAGCAGTATCTTAATAAAGCAGAAGAATTAAGAAGAGTAATTGAAGCTATCTCCGCAAGGATTAGGGAGAGAGAAGCCCAGAGATGAATCAATCATGTCCCAAGATGCCAAGACTCGAGATATTTCTTTTGCTCATCGGTTAGTTCTTCTAACTCTAGCCCCATAGACATCAATTTTAATCTTGCAACCGTTAGATCAATCTCCCTGGGGACAGGGACTACGTCTCTAGGAAGATTCTTATAATTTTTAACGATATATTCTGCAGAGAGTGCTTGGAGACTAAAAGACATATCCATTACAGCGCTCGGATGACCTTCCGCGCATGCTAGATTTACAAGCCTGCCATCACCGAGAAGATGAAGCCTCCTACCATCCTCCATTATATATGTTGTTATGCAGTCTGTAATTTTTTCAATCTTTACGCTTAATTCCTCTAAATCTTTCTTGCATATCTCTACGTCAAAGTGTCCTGCATTTGTAAGTATTGCGCCATCCTTCATAGCTTGGAAGTGTTCTCTTCTAATTACATTTATGTTCCCAGTAGCCGTTATAAAGATATCACCATGCTTTGAAGCTGAAGACATAGATTCAACTCTAAACCCATCCATAGCTGCTCTTAAAGCATTTATTGGGTCTATCTCAACGACTGTTACTCTTGCTCCAAGCCCTCTAGCTCTATAAGCTATTCCAGAACCTACTCTACCAAAGCCTACAACAACGACATCCTTACCAGCTATCAAAGTATTTGTAGCTCTAATCACTCCATCTAAAGCAGATTGACCAGTTCCTATCGGATTATCAAATAAGCTTTTAGAGGATGCATCATTTACAGCTATTATAGGATAGAGTAGTTTACCTTGGCTAGAGAGAGATCTTAAACGATGTACTCCCGTGGTCGTTTCTTCACTTCCACCCATTGTATTCTTAACAAGCTCTTCTCTTAGTTCTCCAATAATATTTAGAATGTATGCTACTTCATCTGAGGCAATCTTATAGTATATTTTATGTATAGATGTAACTAAGTCGGCGCCATCATCGATCGTTATGTTGGGTCTATTGCTTAAAACATATCCAATACATTCATAGTACTCTTTCTGATTCATACCTCTCCATCCAAAGACGTGGAATCCGTCGTTAACGAGGGCTGCAGCAACATCATCTTGCGTACTTAATGGGTTTGAAGCACATAGATAGACTTCAGCTCCACCTTCACGTAAAGTCTTGACAAGTATGGCTGTCTCTTTTGTTATATGGAGGCATGCACCTATTCTAACATTCTTTAAAGGCTTCTCTCTTGAGAACCTCTCCATAATCATTTTAAGCACAGGCATTTCACGTTCAGCCCACTTAATCTTCTTATAACCTGAATCACTTAGACTTGGATCTTTTATCCAGTAATTCTTCAACCCCACAATTACCCACTGGTAATGTAGAAAAGGCATAGTCATTGATTAATATTTCCTTCTATTAAGATGTATTAGGACTAATCAAGGGTTAAGGTTTAATTCCAACACTACATATCTAGGTCTAGGTGAACCGTAGATATTGAATAAGAATTGGATTGAACTTGTTAAGACGAGAGAAGGTTACGAGATCCTCCTAGATAAGGTCTTGGCCAATCTGCCTCAAACATTTGGCAAGATTGGAGATAGAGTTCTTGTCGTGAACCCTATTATAATACACGAATCTAAGAGGACGATAATAACAAACTTTACTAGTATAACGAGTACATTGGGTAGAGAGCCTGACCATCTTGCAAGATTCATCTTTAAAGAATCTGGAAAAGCTGGAACACTTCAGGGAGAAAGACTTTTGATTCAAGGAAGGGTTACTAATGAAGAATTAAGGAAACTTCTAGAATTGTATGTTAAAGAATTTGTTAAATGTCCAATTTGCGGAGGATTAGATACAAAGATAATAGCAGAGAAAAGATTTAGGTTTCTACTCTGCGAGGTCTGTGGTGCTAAGAATGCAGTTAGAAAGATATGAGTGGAGAGGCTATTATCCATATCTAGGTGTGAAGAATCAAATATAATAAGTAAAATTAAATCTTGGAATAGTAACGATCGAAAATTAATATTTTAGTATCTAAATGTATAAATTAGGATTCGGTGTGGAGAGGCTTCGTAAACCCCCTGTAGCTATACAGGTAGTAGACTTAATTAATCTAGCTAGACTCGCTATGTCTAGGACTGATGTTCAGCCACTTTATTGGACATTCATCAGAAACGGTAAGAGAATGATAGGTCATCTATCTTCTATTCCATACTGGAGAGGAAATCTACCAATATTTACTTACACATATATAGATGAGGAGCCTAAAGGATACGTAGCATACACGAACATAGGCAAGGAAGAAGTGTTCTTCACAAGCAGTTCTGATGATACGAAGTATGCGTATGGTCCAGTAATAGAAACAGAGGATGAGCCTGAGTTGATTACTAAAGCTCTCAATAGAAAGAAGCAGTTAACTGAGAAGCCATTAACAATAAAAACAAAGGATCTTACTTCTCTAATGAGGGTTCTCGTTATGATGAGTGATGCTTCTGTATCTCCACCTCTCTGGCACTTTCTCAAAGATGAAAAACACATACTTGGATTAATAGTTCCATTCTTCGATTATTATGAAGCAAACGCATTACCAGTCTTCTTCTACTTTGAAAGCCTAGAACCTCCTGCAACACCATTCATAAAGTATCTAGCCTCCAATAGTAGAGAAGAAGTATCGTACACATCTTATGTATCAGACATGAAATACTTCTACGGCAGGATAGTTACTGTCAACAATATGCCTTTCTTCGAGTCTAGTAGGAGGAAAGCTTAACCCGGCTTACTGTTTCCACAATTCTTTCTTTAATAGGTCCCTAACAGCTGTTCTCATCAATGCACTCCTACTTGGATAAACCCCTCTCTTCACAAGCTCATCCATGCCCTCTATCAATGCCTCAGGCATTTTAACAGAAATTAGTTTCACGTAGTTCCACCTTCAAATATGTTGATTAGATTAAGTTATTGATAAAAATTCTTCGTTAATAGAATTGAAAGATACCAAAAAATGAATAGAATCTTTCTTTAAAAACACCGAGAGCATCATATTCTGAATAAACAGGATACATGGGGCTTCTTTCTCATTTAAAGGTCTAGAGTAACAGGACTAAACCCTCTAGATAGCAGCTTCTCAAATAGAGAGACAGCAAAGCTAACGCTAGTTAAAAACATAGAGGACGTTAGACCCTGTCAGCTAGGTAATATCTTCCATGTGTTATATTTGGAGAAATAGCTTCTCCAGCCCATTACTTAAAGACTTAAAATTTATAATGATAAGACCTTAAGTAAAAGTTGACAGGTTCAGGACGTTATGAGGATAGACTTAAGAATTACTACCAAGTTAATACATTTGAAGCCCGGTCGTCTAGCGGCCAAGCCATCTGGTCAGAAGAGGGGCTAGGGATCCCGGGCTCTGGATCAAGAATACTGGAGGGGAGCCCCGGGGACGCCGGTTCGAATCCGGCCCGGGCTAAATCTTTTTATACTTTAAGTGATTCTATCATGATGTTGTATATTGGGAACCACCCTCCAGATTCCGTATTCTAAGTCGTATGTTCATTGAATGCTATAGTAGTGGGGCCTTATACGTTAATGCAAGCTAGAAGACTGAATAAGATGGTGGTTGAAGGATTAGTTAAATACTGGTATCTAGATTTATTCTCAGGTTTCTTCAGTATGGCTAGGATGCATGCTAGAAGAAGAGGTAAATCAGGCTCTAAGAAACCTATTAGCAGGCTTCCTCCCTCCTGGTTGAAGGTTACACCAGAGGAGGTTGAGGCACTTGTTGTTAAGTATGCTAAGGAAGGTTATCCTCCAAGCTTAATAGGTGTGATATTGAGGGACCGTCATGGCATCCCTCTAGTTAAACAAGTTACTGGGAAGACTATAAAACAGATACTTGAAGAGAATGCCGTTAAGCCTAAGATACCTGAAGACTTAATGAATCTACTTGAAAGAGCTAGGAGGATGAGAATCCACCTCGAGAAGAATAGAGCTGATAAGTACAATAGACATAGACTACAGCTTGTTGAAGCAAAGATCCATAGACTTGTTAAGTACTATAAGCGTATAGGAGAATTACCAAAAGATTGGGAGCCTAAGCTTATCTACACGTACAAGTAACTTAGTTAGATAGAAAGCCTAGAATGCTAGGTTAGCAGGAGGAGTATTGTCTATGGGCTACGAAGAATTCATAGCTTTAATCAACAACTCTACTGATAAGATTAGAGAATTCATTAGTCAGGGGAATAGCTTTATAGTATTCTGCCATATAGATGCTGATGGACTGTCTTCAGGAGCCATATCATCAGTAATGCTCTTAAGAGCTGGTGCTCGATTCATTACTAGAGCAGTAAGAAGTATAGATGAAGTTCTAGAAGCCATCCCCCGCTTTCAAAGCGATACGATAGCATTCTTAACTGATATTGGGAGTGGATACTTAAGTATTCTAAGAGAAAAATTTCATGATAAGCAATTCATTATACTCGACCATCACCAGCCTGATGGAGAAGCAGAGAAGCATTGGATACATATCAACCCACATCTATGTGGTGTAGACGGTGCAAGAGATATAAGCAGCTCGGGGGTAACTTACCTAGTAGCTAAATCTCTTTCAGAAGAAAATATCTCACTCTCACCTGTTGCAGTTGTTGGAGCACTAGGAGATTTACAAGATAAGTCTTCTGAGAAGAGAGAGCTAGGAGGATTAAACAAGATGATAGTTGAGGATGCTGTTAAATCAGGTTTACTAAAAGTCTCTGATGATCTCTTATTCTATGGTAGGAGCTATCGCCCCATACATTTAGCACTTGCATCAACTACAAGCCCATATATTCCAGGAATCTCTGGAAGCGAGGCACATGCTGTAAGCTTTCTTAACTCTCTCAAGATAAGACTTAAAGAAGAGGATAGATGGAGGGTTTTCACAGAGCTAAGCGAAGAAGAGAAAAAAATTATCTATAATGGTTTAATGAAGTATCTTTCTTCTCTTAATTTTTCTCCTAGCATTGTTAAGGAGTTGGTAGGAAAAATTTATGAGCTCACTAAAGAAGAAGCATGGACCCCTTTAAAAGATGCAAGAGAGTTTGCATCGCTACTAAACGCTTGCGGAAAGACAGGGAATGAATGGATAGGTCTTGCGATAGCAATGGGTGCTAGAGGAGAAATACTTTTACAAGCACAGAAGATACTTGAAGAATATAAGAGAAAACTTTCAGAAGCTTTAGATTATCTAATCAGGAGAGAGAACTGGCAGGAGCTTAAGCATATAGTTGCCATAAACGGTGGGACTGCGATAGATGAAAGAATGGTAAGCTCAGCATCATCCATACTCTCTTCTTCGGATCTTCTCCCAGAAGATAAACCATTGGTAATGTTAGCTACAAGTGGAGATAAAGTAAAAGCTTCAGCAAGAGCTTCAATGAAATTAATACGTATGGGATTAAATCTAGGATTAGTATTGAAGAAAGCAGCAGATAGAGTTGGTGGAGTAGGAGGAGGTCATGATGTAGCTGCGGGAGCAGAGATACCTTTAGCTAAGAAGACTATGTTCTTAGCAGAGGTTGATGCGATTGTCGGAGAAATGCTTAAAAGTTAAAGCAACCGCAAAACTAGAATTAGCTTTTGAAAACGCTGAGGAAGCTGAGATTGCTCTAAAGTCTATTCAACCTGATAATTATCCGCTTCCCCACGGACTTGAATTATCTATGAAGGTTAAAGACAATAGGCTGGAGGTTTACATCGAATGTGAGAGAAATCCACTATCTCTTCTTAATACTCTGGATGATATATTATCTATGGTGAATCTTGCTTTTAAATCGGTTAAAGTTATTCATTAAAACATCTATCGAAACAATATTGACTGCTACGGATCATTAGACAGGGATATATAAAGAGAGGAATAAAAATAAGGGGTTGAATATATAGGGTGTATAGCTATACTAGACTAGTAAGACTTTCAAGACCACGTTCTTCCTCCTCCTCTCGTAATCGCCATACCGTCTGTAGATACTTTACGCCTATAATTTTTACTGATTCATCCCTAATTGCACTATTCATGTTCATGTCGGAACTCAGCAAATCTTCTCAGTGTAACCCCTTCTCCTGCAAGGCGATTGTAACGAAAGTAGATACAACATATATTGTATCTGGCTGTTCTGGTGGCAAACCCTCAACATTACCGTATGTTACCCTCCTAACAGGAATATTGACGTCATTGATAGATATACTCCCAACTATCTCCGACCTCTCCTCGGAACCCTCACCTCTTCTAGTGGTGGAATTGAAAGAATATCCTACTACCGTCCTCTGAGTAAACATCTAGTCTCTGTGAAGTCAAGTTTACTACCCTAACCACTCTCCATCACCTCAAAGAAGCTTCTCCAAGAACACTAGCTTAAACATTCTAGGACACGCTATATACCCATACCTATATGCTTCTTAACCCTTTCAACAGCTTCCATTATTGTCTCTTCATCCATAGTCTGAGTATAGTAGTTCATCTTCTCAGAACCTTCAATATTATCAAGGTTATCAAAAACCTTTAAAGTAAGCCCATATAAAATATCTTCTTTCTCTTCCCCGATTCTACCTGCAATATAGACGTATAGGTTGTCACTGAACGCCTTACTTACAACCACTTCATACCCCGTAGATTTGAGCTCGTACATTATCCTTAGAGAGAGGATACTTTATAGGAATCTTCAGAGAGTATAAGATGCAAGTATAGTCGGCATAAACGTTGTAAGTAACGTCGAGATATTGGAGGAGATTGTTGAAGATGCTAGGAGAGAGATCCTTGAGAAAGCCGCTCAGATTATCCCAAGACTCATAGATATAGCTGATAGTCTAGGGCTGAATACAGACGACATCAACATCAACTGGAGAACTAGTATACAATATGTCTACGTGGTACAGTAGTTCTGTAAGGTTTCATAAACTATACAAGGCTAAGGGATATGATGTTAGGAAGAAAAAGAAGTATAGTCGTAAAGCTCAAAGATCTCTAATAATGCTTACAAATGCTATTTTATGAAAGAATGGTGGAAAAACGTTCACCAACTTTCAAGAATATGAGAAGGGTTCTAAAGATGGTGATAAAAGCAAGGAAGCAGAAGGAGCTCGTCGGGGGGTCTGGAGTATAAGCTCTGGCAAGACCCAAATGTGGCAATATTTGGTCCTCGGCGAGCCTACAAGGCTTGAAGCAAGGCATCACCAATTTTATTGGATGGATGAGGCTACTAAAACAGCCCTCCCTAAATTTATTTTAAAGGAATTTAGGTGTAAAAGTTGATTTTCTACAGTATCTTAATCATCTAGATTCACTGAGATTATTCAAAGCATACATTACATTCATTTATATCTATGAATGGTTCAACATTCTTATGCATTCTACAAAGAACACCATCTTTCTCGATTTTCTTAACATTTGATTAAATTCTTCGCTTATCTCTTATATGGATTTAGATTCTACAGACATCGTATTCGCTTAACGGTCTAGTATTTTGCACGTTTGGAAACTTCATACCACATGGGCATCTCTGAGGCTCATTGAGTTTTCTCCAAATACATTCTACAACTTCTCTTGGTAATAGAGGCTCAATCTTCCAGCTTATCCTACATGATTCTACTAATGGGACTCCTAGATAATGTAATGCATTCTCTATAACTCCATGCTTCCATAGTTTCTCGGTTAATATCTCTTCAGCTTTACTAGTCAACTTAAGCTTTCTATTACTTCCCGAGACTAATCCTGTATTCCGTAGCTTCTTAATCATTAGGGATGCAGTAGACTTCGATACTCTTAGCTCTTCCACAACCTGCTTATTTCTAGCGTATCCAGTTTCCTTAGACTTCCTAAAGATCGCTATGAGGTAATCTACTTCTCTAACGCTAATCTTAAGAGTGTCTTCCAAATGCTACCACTCCTAAAAATGTTAAGATGGATACTAACCCGATTCCACCGCTTGGTGGGATTTCTAAAAAGCTTGCTAGAAAGTAGCCCATCATCATTATCCCTATCGAGGATATGTGTGTAAGAGGAATACTAAACCTTTTAAAGACTTTGAGGGAGAGGGCTCCAGGTACAGCTAATACGACATGAGTAGCTAAGACACCTATTGTTGAAGAGAGAATAGCTGCTGAAATGGCTGCCAGACTGTAGAATGTGTATCTATAAATTCTGACGTTTAGACCCATTGCTTTTGATCCATCTTCATCGAAAGCTATATACTTGAATTCTCTGTAGAACAAATGTATGAATGGTAGAACTATTAATGATGTTAGAGCTATCTTAAATAAATCTTCAAGAGTGCTTATAGCAGATGTTCCTGCAATGTATGCCCATGCTCTAGACATGGCTAAACTAGATACTTGACTAGATAAATATCCGAAAACTATAGTCATTGTAGTAGCAATAGATACTGTGAATGCTATAGATACATCTTCAGAGAAACCTCTCTCGACCAGTTCTCCAACAATTATCGATAGACATATAGCTACTATTGTAGAGATTAAGGGGATTGGTATAGGTAGATGGAAGATCGTGTTTATGTAGACACCTAGAATATTTCCACCTAGTATAGAGTGGAGAAGCGTTAATCCGAAAGTTATACTTCTAGAAGTTGCTAAGATCATACTTATAGAGCCTACTAGTAACCCGCTTAAAGATGCTACAACGTAGCTTAAGATGAGAAGCTCAAGCATGATCCTCACTTATGATAAACCCTTGTGATATCTCAGTTACCCCTGGATAAGCCTGCTTTAGGATATCTAGTCTAAGAACGTCTACCGCCTTACCTATAGCATAGATTTTCTTATTTAGGAGTATTACCTGTGGGTCATATGTAATACAAGGACTTAGCTCATGAGCTACTAAAAGTATATCAACACCTAACTTTGCATAAAGTCTACTCAACAAGCTTGCAACCTCGCATTTAATATCGAAATCCAACATTGAGAATGGCTCATCAAGCAGGAGAAGCCTCGGGCTCTTGATTAATGCCCTTGCAATAAGTACTCTCTGCCTCTCCCCCCCACTTAATCCCGTAAATTCTTTTTCTGAGTAACCTTCAAGCTCTACTAATTCAAGCATTTTCTCTACTTTTTCTTCTGTTCTTCTATCAAGGATTCTAGGTGGTAGAGCTTTACTTAAAACACCCATTGCAACTATTTCTTTCACAGTCATGGGGACATGCAAATTTATATTAACTACTTGTGGTACGTATCCAACTATTCTTCTAATCTTCGTAGCCTCTTTTGAAACATCGAACCCATATACTTTAATTATACCCGAAGTCGGCTTTACCAATCCTAGTATGCTCTTCAGTAATGTTGTTTTACCCGCACCGTTTGGTCCCATAACAACTGTGAAGAATGGTGAATCCAGTTTAAATGAAATATCATCCAATGCTTTAAGTCTATTAAATCTTACTGTTAGATTCTTAACAACTAGTTCATCCACCATGTCTTCTCACTTTAATTATTAGAAGAATTATAATAGAGAGCAAGACTAGGTTAGCAAGGATTGACAACATCAGTAAGATATTGAATGATGGACTTTCCACCTCCACGTTATATGAGATACTAGGTGACGATACTAGGATAGCTGTAGATAAAGATGCAAACTCTGGAGTCTCAGCAAGCCTGCTTAACGGTATAATATAGTATCGGATTCCTTGCCTACTAAGTAGTTCTAGTAGTTTCGGATTCTCTATCGCTTCTATATCAGAAAATAGTATGTAGTCAGCTTCACGATTTATTAATCTAGTTAACATGTTAGAGAGATCTTTCTCTGAAGGTTCTACATCAACCTCACTAACAACTACATCTACTAACTTCAATCCTAGGTCTTCAATAACATATTGCATTGAGGGGGTGTAGATGACAACTCTTATATTATATCTGTTATTTTCCAATAAAAGACTAATCGTTTCCTCTAATTTGTTTAAACGTGTTAGATAGTCATTCAGCCTCTCAGCATAATATTGTTTATTAATTGAGTCTACTTCTATTAGTTCCTCGGTGATTGCAGAAGCTATTGCTTTAAGGCCTTCTATAGAATAGAAGTATCCGTGGATATTTACGTCCCCTGTCTTAGGATTTATCAGTAATTTTAGACCTTTTCTTTCATAATCTGGTAAACCGATCACTCTTACTTTTACTAACCCTTCACTAATTACTTGATAGATCTTTTCTTCAACTGCGAAGTGATGTGGACCTGTTGTAACTACTAATTTAGCTTTAGATAGCGTGTTTAGAATAGAATCCATAGATGGCTCATAATGGTGTGGGTCGGTATATGGAGGTAAGATAGTTACGACTTCGATTTTTTCACCACCTACCTCTCTTACTACTGAAGCTAATTGTGTAACAACAGCTGCTACTATTACTTTCTCCTCGTTCGCAAAACCAGTAAACAAGTTAGCTAGGCCTATCTGGGAAAAGGTAAACGAGGTTATTAATATTAAGGTCGCAATCCTCACTCGTACATCTTTTCTCTCTTCAACCATTATTCCAAGTTTTACTTGATAAAACAATGATTTAAGTTTTATCGAATAAAACTTCTCAATCCACATCAATACTCTTATTGAAGTTATACGGGAAGGATTTTGATGTCGAAGAAAGCAGGGGCGGAGAGGAAAGCAGCAAAACAAGTCGTAACAATATATTCTCCAGATTACTTTGGATACAAAGAGATAGGTACTACTCTTGTATCCGATCCGAGAGAGGCTGTTGGAAGAACCCTCTGGGTAAGCCTATATACCTTAACAGGAGATTTCGCAAAACAGTATCTATTAATAAGGTTTAAGATAGTTAGAGTAAAGGATGACTTAACAGCTGAAACTATATTCTATGGACATGAATATGGTAGAGAATTTCTCCGTAGCTTGGTTAGGAGGGGGACTACGAGGATAGATGGTATCTTCAATCTAACAACGAAAGACGGGTTCCAAATACGAGCACATGCAGTCGCTTTTACAATAAAAAGACTAAACCCACACTGCCTGAAAGTTAGGATGATAAGAAAAATAATGCAGAAAGTTCTAGAAGAAGCCTCTAAGAATTTAACGCTTGCTCAATTAGCGCAAGAAATGGTTCTTGGAAAAACAGCATCCGATATATTCCAGGAAGCTAAGAAGATTACATTATTGAGGCATGTAGGAATAGTTAAGTCTAAAGTATTAAAAATCCCAGAATGGATTTATACTGGCAAAGAAATAGAAGAGGCGACTCTCTCTGCATTCACATCCAAGGAAGTTTAAGAAATCTCTTAGAGAAAAAGTAGCTGAATATGCAGCTCGAATACTATACAGTGGGAGAGCCGATGAGTATATTGAGGCAAAGAAGATAGCTGTAGAAGAAATGGAAACGAAAATTATGCCGAGAAATTTTGAAATAGCTTTAAAACTCCTAGAAGTAGCTATAGAGTCTGAGGGTGAAGAATACTGGGTAAGACTCTCTGAGATGAGGAGCGAGGCTTTAGAATTAATGAAGATAATCTCAGAATTTAATCCAAGGCTAGTTGGAAGTGTATGGAGAGGCATAGTTAAACCAAACAGTGACATTGATATTGAGGTAGATTGCGAAGAACCAGAAACTATAATGAAAAAACTTAGAGAGAATAATTTCGAGATTATACAGGTGGAGGAGATAGATCTGCCTGAACCTCTTAGAGAAGGGAGCATCGCGAAGATAAAGACTAAGACTAGGAAAGACTATAATGTAGAGATAATACTGAAAGAACACTCAGCATATCTGAGCCCTTCTAAATGTGACATATATGGGGATGTAAAGAAAGGCTTAACATTATCTGAGTTGAACAAAATAATGAGAGAAGAGCCTACACGATTATTCATACCTAGTTAGCGTCATACTAATTACAAATAGCTTGACATCAGAAGAAATAGTAACATGTATGGTAGTTTAAGTTAAGAAGTAAGTTGAGAAGGATGAATACATACATCAATCTAGATTATCCCAGCCTTGAATTATATTCTAAGATGTTCAATCAGAGGTTACATCATCTTTGATAGAGTATGGTCTAAGGAATGTCTTGAGCACTTTCAATAGATTTAGAGACTTATTCTAGACTTTCTATATGTAAGCTCGGAAGATAGTTTCTCTAATCCATTTTCTTCAACATACCCAGCGAGGTAGCCAGCTGCACAGCATGCTCTAAATAAGTCAACATTATGCGATAAGAGGAACAGTATCATTGCTCTTAAAGTCATAGAGCCTGTTCTCCCTAGGGGTCTAGAATACCATGAAATTTTGCATTTATCACCGTCACTAACAACATCTATATCTGATTGTAGATAGATGATTTTCCCATGATCAACTGCTAGTTCTTTAGCTCTCCTAGATTTATCATTTATAGACTGCATCCTAACAGAGGATTCTTTTATAATAGCTATCTTTGACTCTCTTCTCAGCCCCTCAGATAATACGATACTTCTAGGATTAATCTCCTGATACTCCTCAACACTTTCACCAATGTATACTATAGGTTTATTCAATGGATCGTCCAAGTAAACTTTAGTATCGAGTTTACTGAGGATCTCTATAATCTCTTCATCTGGATTTACTAATCCTATAGGTTTAGATTCTCGAGAGAAGTCTATTAAGGCATCCTGCAAGTCTCCTGGTCCCATTACTAATTCAGCTTCTGGAGGTATCCCTATCGGTGCTATGATGATTTCCCCACAATATTCTGTAGATGCTGGTATTCCTTTCTTAACTCTATGAAATGTTACAGTCATATCTGCTCTTACAGCTATATCTTCAACTTCACCAGTATCTGGATTAATCCCTGAAGGTATATCTACTGAGAGCTTGAAAGCTTTACTTGAATTAATTATTTGGATAGCTGTTCTATATGGTTCTCTAATACTACCTCTTATACCAGTACCGAAGATTGCATCAACTATTGCTTCAGCTTTCTCAACTAGGGGCTTAAGCTCTTGCAGCATATTAACGTCTTCGACTATGAATAGTTTTATGGTTTCTTTCATGGCTCTTATAGCTTCTAGGTTTAACTTAGCTTCATTCGTCCTAACTTTCTCCATTGGACTAAGAAGTATGACTGTTGTCTTGGCACCCATGGAGGCCATATGCCTAGCCGCAGCCATACCATCTCCACCATTATTTCCTGGTCCGCAGAATACAATAACTTCAACTCCTCTTAACGTACCGATCCAACTATGAACAGCTCTGGCTACAGCTGCTCCAGCATTCTCCATTAGAAGAATCCTCGGCACTCCAAGCCACTCACTGTTTTCATCTATTATCATCATCTCCCTACTAGTTATTGCAAATCTTTCCAGCTCGAACATCACGTTTCTCCAATAATGTATATGAGCTGGATAATTAGCTTATCTTTATTTTCGAACTTTATAGCCTTCTTCTCTTCATAGTATCTTCAGGTAATGTACTACTCTGTCAACAGCATAGTCTACTAGATTATTCGGGACGTTCTCTACTCCATATGCAATTATTAGCACCCTTCTAGTATCCCATTCAATAATTGTTCTCACGCTATCTCTATGGGGGAAGATATGTATAAGACCTATATCATCAGCTAAAACTATTGTATTCGGTTCAATTCTTCTAATTCTACCAGTAATGTCTATGAATTCTTCATCACGTCTTGCAAATCTTAAAACTGGTTGCCCAACTATCTTATCTAGATCGTATAATCCTATTGGTATGAGTGTTTCTATTGACGCGAGATTTCCAGCGTCTACTACATTGTTTATCATAGGTATAGATGAGCCACTAAGGATTCTTCTAACTAATGCTTCACTAGAAGGTCTAATCTTAGTAGGATCTATACCGATCTTCCAATAGAAATCTCGGAAAGCCCTGATGATTGGGTTATCCTTTAAATTTTCAAGAGTATAACTTATGGATGTTCTTAGTTTTTCAACTTGCTCATCGAGGTTCCTAGATTGTCTAACATCTACTTGAACTTCTCTAGTTGAAAGATAAATTCCTGGAAATGTACGAGCTAATATTGAGTCTATCCTTACTTCAACCATTCAGTCTCTTCTAATCCTGCAGATTCTTAAAGATTTATTCTGGCGGCGGTAGGTATGAAGTTCGCCTTTCAATAGCAGCTTCCGGGATACTAAAGAATGATATAGCTGAGAATATTAATGAGAGTAGACCGAGTATTACTGGGATAATTAAGCCAACCATGTATAATTGTATAGATAAGGATAACAGTATGAATAATGCTATCACAATGATAGCTACTATGATGGTAACTATCCTCATCCAGCCTGCTCTCCTAAACCATTTCACATTATATACTGTTGCAGCTCTGAAATGAGATACTAGTTCAAGTACCCATTCAACTATCGCTAAGACTGCTGTGATACCTACTACTGTTAGGAATAATCCAATAGTTCTGAGAAATTCTTGGAATAATCCTGGTGGAGGAACACTTGGATATTCTCCTAGAGGTAGCCCAGTTATTAAACTTCCTATCATAGGAAGCCAAGAAGCTATTATCACTGCAGTTAGTATCATCGTGATGAACATCAGTATGCCTGTAGCTTTGAATATTCCCTGCCTAGTATCGCTTCCAGCCATGACCCATGCAATCCCTACAAGAAGAAATCCAACAATATTCGCGAAGGGTATCAACATTAAGATGTACCCGATCCCACCTAACCACTTATAACTCCCAGTCATTAGTGGATTTATAGTACATCTAATATATAAAGGATTTGGGAGGTTACATATGCCGCATCTAGCCTCACTATTACTAGAATAGTTAGTTATTATACGCGGTGACTAGTTAATGATCTATGTAGAATAACTGTGCTACTTCTTTTTGAAGAGAGGTAGAATTCCTAAATGATATACATCTGTTCTATACTCTCCTTCTACAAGTATTGCAGCTATTTTTGTAACTTTTCCTCCTGCTTCTTCAACTATCTTCTTCATAGCTCTTATTGTTTCTCCAGTGCTAACTATGTCATCAACTATTCCTACCCTCTTTCCCGATATCCTCTCCCTGTATCTTCCATCTATGCATAGAACTAGTTCATGCCTGCTAGTTATCGGTTTAAACTTTACTACTATAGGGTCTTTCATGAACGGCTTCAACTCTTTTCTACAAACTATGTAGTATGGGTGTCCAAGCTTAAGTGATACTTCATGAACTAATGCTATTCCTTTACTCTCAGCAGTCATTAATACATCTGTATCTTTAAGATAATCTGCTAGTATATTCGCACAATGAGCTATGAACTCTCTATCTCCTAGGCTATCAAAGTATGCTATCCAAGTATCTTCACTTACTTGAACCATTGGTAATCTCCTCTTAAATCCCTGTATATTCAATTCATAA
>Ga0185307_1000359_pt1 | contig 29362 bp, 28 predicted proteins | sample LHCtaG_FD_128010 | JGI IMG/M metagenome (GOLD analysis project Ga0185307, IMG submission 128010) | Hot spring microbial communities from Little Hot Creek, USA to study Microbial Dark Matter (Phase II) - LHC4sed_matched (SPADES... | ecosystem: Environmental > Aquatic > Thermal springs > Hot... | reverse complement strand
GAATCTAACACCTGAAGTATAAGTACCCTAGCTAACGCATTAACTATAAACTTATTAATAATGCTATCTAAACCCATTACCAACCCTAACACTATATAGCTTAGATTATAATATAAATTTAACCTTTCTATACTATGATACAACACATGCAATCCATCCGCAATCTAGACACTTAATACATTTTTCTTCATATACAAATCTTCTTGAGCTACATTCTGGACATACTTCTACCCCTTTTTTAATGCTATGTTGGTTTTCAAAATCTTCTGACTTCAATGTTTGTATGAAGATTGACGCATTAAGCTTCGGTATTATTCCCAGCTTAGACATTATGTTTAAGGTTTCGTTTTTAATATGTTTAACATATCCTCCCTTTCTCTGCGATGGTGTTACAAGAACTTGAGCGCCTTTTGACCCATCTCTATATATTGTTAGGCCCTTTAAGTTCAATTTGTAAGCCAGATAAAATGCTTTTTCAACATCTTCTATTGAAACCCAGCTTGGCATATTAATTGTTTTGCTAACAGCTGCGCATATCCATTTGCTTATTTCAGCCTGTGCTCTAATATGATCCCACCATGGAATATCGTAGGCTACAAGAAAAACATTCTTCATATCTTCAGGTATGTCTACTATTTCTTGTAAGGACCCACCATTATCTGCTATTTTCTTAAGTAGTGATTCATCATATAATCCTCTTTCTCTAAGTTGTCTTTCAAATTCTACATCTACATAGAAGAATTGACCTGCTGTTACTCTTTTCTCATATACTAATGCATATTGAGGCTCAATTCCTGAAGATGTGTCTACAAGCATTGATATTGACCCAGTTGGAGCTATGGTTGTTAGTTCAGCGTTCCTAATACCATTAGTCATTATTTCTTTTCGAATTTCATCCCAGTTAAGTGTCCAAAGTTCCTTATAGTAATATCCCTCAATAGGCATATCTCCCTTAACATAGTTTGAAACATTAAATAATGGGAATTCCCCCCTTTTCTTAGACATTTCAATAGATGCCTTCATTGCGTAATACGTTAAGTACTCAGCAAACTTCCTCATTAAAGCAAATCCTTCCTCACTATTGTATGGTATTCCTAGAGCAAATAAAGTATCTGCAAGCCCCATTAGCCCAAGACCTATTTTTCTAGTTTTCTTGGTATTTTCCTCTATTTCTCTTATTGGAAACTTGTTAACATCGATAATGTTATCTAGAAATCTTTGAGCAATCATTATTGTTTCACTATAATCATTCCAATCAAAAATTACGCCTGAATCATTAACTTTTATAAATGCATAAAGATTTATTGAGCCTAAGTTACACGATTCATATGGGTATAGAGGTTCTTCACCGCATGGATTTGTCGATTTAATATCTCCTAGAAAACTTACCATAATATTTCTTCTATTAATATTATCCATGAAAAGCACTCCAGGATCTCCTGTTCTCCAAGCCATTTCAGCAATCATGTGAAATAGTGTTTTCGGATTTATTTCCCTCCACACTTTACCATCTCTTGGATTCCTTAATGGGTACGGTTTATCATTACTATAATAGTTCCAGAAGTCTGGCGTTATCATTACAGATAGATTGAAATTTTCTAAATTTCCCTCCTTAGATTTTGCAAGAATAAATTTCTCTATGTCTGGATGCCATATTTCAAGTATTCCCATATTTGCTCCTCTTCTCTTCCCTCCTTGCTTCACCACCTCTGTTACTGTATCTATTATTTTCATAAATGATACCGGGCCGCTTGCCACTCCCTTTGTTGATGAGACAATGTCTCCCTCAGCTCTAAGCTTTGAGTAGTTGATGCCTACTCCTCCTCCACTCTTAAATATTATTGCTGCATCAGTTGCAGCTTTCATAATTGACTCCATATCATCGTCGATGTTAAGTACAAAACACGCTGAAAGCTGTCCAAGTCTTGTTCCAGCATTAAATAGTGTTGGTGAATTTGGTAAGAACTTTTTCTCAGTCATTAATCTATAGTACTTCATGAAGTCATCATAATGATTGTCGAATTCTCCCTGAGCAATCTTGCTTAAGAACATACTCCAAGAAATCTTCATTTTACCTTGAATATTTAATTCATCATAAAGTTTTTTAATACATTCTAAGTGCCATTCATTCCAATATATTTTAAATCCTTTTTCGCACTTACCTAAACCAAGTTTTCCTAACCATTCAGTTGGGTTAAATTCTTCATATGGATGTACTGCTTGGCCTCCATGTTTACTAAATACTCTCTCATCATAAACTATATCTGGTATAACAACTAGTGCAGCTACTCTCTCAAATAATTGTTTAGGCCCTTCTATAATTTTTCCATTTTCATCTCTTAATAGATATCTAGAGGCCATTAGCCTTACGGCATTAATTGAAAAGCTTTTATCAACTTCATCAACGTAGTTCTTATTAAGTATTGCCATCTTTTCCTTTCTTATTTTCTCCCTTTCTTTTCTATATAGGATGTATGCCTTTGCTACTTCATATAAATCGTATTTAACAAGAACAAGCTCAACAATATCTTGAATATCTTCTACATGAGGAGCCTGCTCTATTTCACCGAACTTTTCATCAACTATTTTAAGAACAGCTTGAACAACCTTTTTTAAAAGTTTTTCATCATATTTACCTGTTGCTAGCATTGCTTTTCTAATAGCTATCTCAATTCTTTGAGAATCAAAGTCTACAATTCTTCCATCTCTTTTAATAATTTTTTTAACCCTAATATTCACTTAAAGCGCCTCAGTATAGCTTTCTACACATATTAAAGAATTATTCGCATACTATCTTGATAAGTTTGTCTATTTTTTAACTAATATAATATCACATTAGTCTACCTAACCTAATGACTCCAGGCACATCTTCTAATTATTACAATGTAGCAATTAAGTATCACCTACTATCAGAATGCTTCTCTCATAAAGCCAATAATATCAGCTTTAGAAACTAGCCCAACTATCTCTCCTTTTTCTGAAACAAGTATTATAGGGTAAAATTTAAGTAATTGAACAGCAACTGTTAGTGGAGTATCCTCCGGTAATATTGGTGGAGGAGTATCCATGATTTTTGAAACTTTAACTTCAGACATTTTTACCCCCCCAGTTACTCCATTTAAAATTGTTGACTCTGTCACAATACCAACTAACTTACCTCCATCAAATACTGGAACCTGCGATATTGCATATTTTAACATTTTTTCAGCAACTTCTTTAATAGTTTCATTCACATCAGCGTGAATAATATTTTTAACCATTATATCCCCAACTTTTACATCTTTTTTAAAGCTAAGCTTAGTTAAAGCATCTATAACCTGTTTATACTTTGAGTATGTTGGGTCTATTTTTCCAGATTCAAGTTTAGCGATAAATGACTGACTTACACCTGCAAGTCTCGCTAATTCTCTCTGAGTTATTCCAAGTTTTCTTCTTATTTCCCCTATCCTACATGGGTCAATAAACATGCATATCAACATCTAAATCTTCTAGAATCATTAATAAATATTTTTATGAAAGTAAAATTCCTATAGGAATCTTTGTAGATTATTGCCTTGCGACTTAGCTACGTTTCCACATATAGATTTCAAAATTTTGTTTGTTTATATTAAGTATTTTGAAATTGACGCTAAACGCTATGTTTAAGCCATGGAGGAAATTAAACCGTAAGCATAGATTATCGTAGCAATCATGATCGTTTAAACTGTTTTAGATTCTAGATGGAATAAAACTCTCAGAAATGTTTAAATATTGTTGCAACTATAGCCTTGCAAGGTGTCTATATGAGCCAAACGACTGTGCTATAAAGCATGGTGAATGTAAGCTAAACACATTATCTGTTAAAGTTAAAGCTCCATCAAGTATAGCTAATATAGGTCCAGGGTTTGATATACTTGCACTTGCTGTTGATCTATACTATGATGAGGTTAAAGTCTCTATAGATAGACATTCAAGCAGTATTAAATTAAGAGTTCTTGGCTATAAAGTTCCGGAGGATCCTAATGAAAATACTGCTGGAGTAGTTGCAAGGGAGTTTCTTGAAAAGTTTAATATTAAGTCTGGTTTGAATATAGATATTTTAAAGGGTATTAAGCCAGGTTTAGGTCTTGGAAGTAGTGCAGCAACAGCAGCTGCAACAATAGTTGCATTAAGTAAACTATTTAACATAAATTTATCAGTAGAGGAAATGGTATTATTGGCTTCAAAAGGTGAAACAGTCTCTGCAGGTACAGCTCATCTTGATAATGTATCTGCAGCTCTACTTGGCGGGTTTACTATTACATGTTTTGATAGTAATGGTAATGTTAAAGTTTTCCATATAACTCCTCCAAGCGATTTAAAAGTTGTTATAGCTATACCTCACGTAGATGTAAAGCCGATGAAAACATCATATGCTAGAAATATTATTCCAAAACATGTTGAATTAAGTAAGCTAATACTAAATACTAGTAGGATCGCAGGCATTATGATTGGAATTTTAAGAGGAGATTCTGACCTCTTAAGTAGTTTTATATGTGATGAGATTATTGAGCCTGCAAGATCAAGAATCTATACATACTATCCATACATAAGATCAGCTCTTAATAAGCTTGGTATTAAAGGAGTTATGATTTGTGGAGCTGGTCCAAGTATAGCTGTAATTCCTCCTAGAAGTATGAGTATTGACAGTGTTGTAGAAGCTGTAAAGTCTGAATTTAGATCTTTAGGTTTAAATGCTGATGTCTATGTAGCAAAGCCTACGAATGGTTGTAGAATTATCAATTAGTTATAGGTGTTTGTTTTGAAGATTGTGATGAAGTTTGGAGGATCCTCTATTGATAATTCTCAAAAAATGCTTAGAGCTGCTAAGATAGTTGCTAATAGAGTTAAATCCAATGATAGTGTTATAGTAGTTGTATCAGCTCTTGCGGAAGTAACAGATAACTTAATTTCTGCAGCTAAACTATCTATAAAGGATATAAATAGTGCTAGAAGAATCATAGATAAAATCTTGTTAAAACATTTAAACATTTTAGATGAAATTTCAAATCAAAATTTAAGAATTCAACTGGAAAATAGTATAAGATCAAGTATACGTGAGCTAAATAATACATTAAATAAGTTAGTAGGTATGGCTAATGTACCTGTAGATGTTCTTGATAATATTGTATCCTTTGGAGAGAGACTTTCAGCCCCAATATTCTCAAGCTATCTAGAAGAGTTTGGTATTAACTCTAAGCCACTTAATGGATGGGAGGCTGGAATAATAACTGATGAAAATTACGGTAGTGCCAAACCTATTCCTTCTGTTAGTAAATTAATAAAGGAAAAAATAGAACCAATGATAGGTTCAGGTATAGTTCCTGTAATTACTGGTTTTATAGGGTTAAGTGTAAACGGTAAAATAACAACCCTTGGAAGAGGAGGGTCAGACTATACAGCATCACTAATAGCTTCATCCTTGATCGTTGATGAGCTATGGTTATGGACAGATGTTGATGGCTTAATGACGGCTGACCCCAGGATAGTTTCAAAAGCAAAACCTATTAAACTTCTATCTTACAATGAGGCTATTGAGCTATGTTTCTTTGGAGCTAAAAAGCTTCACCACAAAACATTTGAGCCAATAATGGATTTAGGAATTCCCATAAGAATTAAAAATATTATGAACCCGGATTCTGAAGGTACACTTATAGTTAAAGATAAGTTACCCTCGTCAGCTAGAGCTGTATGTGTCTTAAATGGTTCAATCATAATTACGATTGGAAATGTTGGTTTTCATCATAAACATTTAAATAACATAATGTCAGCACTGAATGGAAGGAACATTAAATATGATGATATTAGTATGATAGCTGTAGTTGGCGTTAATTTTCCTCTACATCTAGAAATAGTGCAGCAAATAGTCAAGTCATTAATTAGTCATGGAGTAAATATTCAAGCCATATTTTCGCTAGGTAACAGTACGATATTATTGGTTAGTAATGGACTTGAAGGAAAAGCTGCCAACTTAGTTCATGATATAGTTATTAGTGGTGATTAAATGTCAAAGCTTAAAACCGCAATTATAGGAGCAACAGGACTTGTAGGTCAGAACTTAGTTAGAATACTAAGTAAACATCCTTGGTTTGATATAGTGTCATTGTTTGCATCTAAAAAATCTGCAGGTAAAAAGTATTATGAAGCTGCTAAATGGTATGTGGAGAACTCATTACCTGATGATATAGGTGAAATCAAGGTGGAATATATGGAGAATGTTGAAGATCACTATGATGTAGATATATTCTTTTCAGCTATACCGTCAGATATAGCAGCATATATTGAGCCTAAACTTGCAAAAAAAGGCTACATCGTAATAAGCGACTCCAGTATCTATCGAATGGATAACGACATTCCCATAATAATTCCTGAAATAAACCCTAATCATTTAAAGCTTATTAATGAGCAGAGAAAAAACAGAAATTGGAGTGGATTTATAGTTAAGACATCAAATTGTACTGCCTCAATTTTATCATTATCTCTTAAACCAATACTTAACTTAACAAATATAGAAAAAATTATAGTTTCAACGATGCAGTCTATATCGGGGGCAGGATATTTAGGCTTACCATCAATGGCTATTCTAGGAAACATTATACCTTACATAGAGAATGAGGAGGAGAAAATTGAACGTGAGTCATTAAAAATTCTAGGATCATTTAACAATGGTAGGATACTTCCTGCTCAATTTAAAATTTCTGCAAGTTGTAATAGAGTTCCAGTATATGAGGGGCATATGATAAATGTTTTTCTTGAAGCAAGTAGTGAAATAGATGCTGCTGATGTAGTTAAGTCTATGGAGACATTTACAGGAATACCTCAGAAATTAAGTCTCCCAACAGCTCCTAAAAAACCAATAATTGTAAGAAGAGAGCCTGATAGGCCACAGCCAATACTTGATAAGGGAACTCTAAACGGTATGGCAATTGTTGTTGGAAGAATAAGAAATGATAGTATTGGTAAACAGTATTTAAAATATACTGTACTTGGAAATAACATGATTAGAGGAGCTGCTGGAACAGCTGTTCTTATAGCTGAAACTCTTAAGGCATATGATTTATCTATAGAATGTTTTTAGTTTATTCTAAATAATTAGCAACCTATTAGCAAAACATATTTAAATAACTATATTAAGTAATCATATGCCTAAGAGCATGAATGTTATTTTAAAAAAGCTTCTAAAGGAAAAGGGATTAGAACAGTTGGATGTTTACACATATCCAGATAGAGATATTATTAGAGTTAAGAGACTAAGTGATCAGAAAATATTTTTAGTAGAAATACATGGCGGTAGAAGAAACTTTAAACCGGAAGATATTTTAAACATTGTTGTATCAAATATTAAAAAGAAATAGTAGTTTAACTATAACCATTGAACTTATTGCAAACTCATAGAGTATGTTGGTGATTAATAACCCTAAAGATTTTTGTAATAAGCTTCATTGGTTAAGAATATATTAATGGATTTAGCAAGTATTCTTGCAGCCTTTATGGGCTCTGGTATCTTTCCACTTATAGTAAACCTGTTTAATATTTGTCTACAGGTAAGTTTTCCCATACCGAGATACCTTACAAATACATCATAACCTGTATTTAACTTAATTCTTTCTCTATCTCCATTTCTCCTATATATTTCAATACGTTTATCATAATCTTGTGGGAAAATATTTCTGAAATTTTCATCTAAGCCCAAAGACTCCTTATATGTTAATGATACTAATGGTATCTTTATTTCACTATATATTCTATTTAAGTCTATAACATTATACCAGCTAATTATACACCCGTTAATAAATAGTACACTGATATCTCTCCTTTTAAGTTTTTTATACAAATTTAGTATAGCATCCGTAGCATCCAATCCACCTATAGTTACATATGAAAATGAAAAACCATCTACTAAAAAATCCCCCCTCATAACAACTCCGGCTAAAACTGATTTGCTGCTAATATTTCGTGTAAAGCTTTCAGCAATACCTAGAGCTCTAATTCCTTTCTTAAAGGTATGCAGCATCACAAAGTAATTTTTAAGCCTAAATAAAAGCATTAGCATCAAATACAAAAGTGATTTAAGATTAAAAAGCTTTAAATTATCACTATCAAGTATATCTAGAAATTGATGGTTAAGATACATGTATTTAGAGCATGGGGAGAATTAAGTTAAAAGTGTAAATCTTCAAAGATAAATCAGAAATTAAGCTTCAATAGGTAATAGTAGTATGTATTATTATGATAAGAAGAAGTAATTAAATAAATATCTAAAATGCTTATATGCATGCATTAAGGTTATGTATTAGTGATAATAGTGAAGGCTAAGAGTGTTGTGAGAATTGGTAGAATAGTTTTTAAAACCTTAACAAATCATCTTATCGCTGAAGCATATGAAATTCCAAGAATATATGAGCCAGTATATAGTAGGAATGGAGAAGAAATAGGTATGGTTATTGATATTCTTGGAAATGTTAATGCTCCATTTCTAGCCATAAAGCTAAATGATAAATATAAAGATAAATCTAACAAGCTTATAGGGGAAGATATATTTACTATTAGATTTAAAGACAAGTCTAAGCAACCTCAGTAAGCTTGTATTAGTCCATTCATTGAATAAGTAGTAAAGATTACTAAGCATAATTGAGTAGTTAGTTATAATCTTAAAGAAATAAACCGTAGTTAAGGTAAGTATAAATATATCATCTTAAATTTATGGGTTTAAGTAAGATAATAAAGTATGGCTCTATTAGAGGGCTCCTACCTCAACAATCAGACTTAATCCTAGCATCTAGAGCACAGTTTCTTCTTGGCAGAAATTTTTCTTCAAACTAGAAGTTAAATTGTAGGATCTTGATTTCTAAGGACATAAGTTCTATTATTCTATAGAACCCCACGTCTACAAGAGCAAAATATAGTAAATACAAGTATTTCAGCATCTCAAATTTCATGGGAAGCTTTCCATTTACCGATATAAATATTCTACATCATTCTAAGCAAAATATATATTCTGTGTAGAATAAACTTTTACATGAATGATCTGCCTCTACAAGGTGAATTAGTTCTTAGAAGGCTTATTGACGCTATGAGGAAAAAATACATTGATGAGAGAAATAGTTATAGGAAGTATTATGAAGGTAAAGGCTATGAAATTATATTCGTACATGAACTATGCGAATGTTCACGTAAAATGCGATATTCAAAACTTTTCCCAGAAATCGGTATATTAAAGTTATTTAAACCACATGTAATTAGAGGTGAATTAATTCATCTAGCTCTTGAAGGTATTTCAAACATGAAAGCTAATGTAAGAAGCGAAAAAAGAGTTAGGATTAATAATAGAGATTTTTTAATTGCTGGCTCGGTAGATTTATATGACGAAAGCCGTAAAAGAGTTATAGAGGTAAAAACTGTTAAAAGCATTGCTAACACGCCATTTGAACATCATATATTACAGACACGTATGTATTTATGGCTTTTAAATGTAAAGGACGCTGAATTATGGTACTTTGCAAGCGATGGAGTAAAGTTTTATTATGTAAACAATCCATGTACAGATAACGAAATTCAGGAAATAATTAAGAATCCATCAGCTCCAAGATGGCCTCAATGGGAGTGTAATATGTGCGAATATGACCAACTATGTGAATTAAAAATACAGGGAACTAAGTAGAGATATAATGCTAAATATAGAATATCAAAAACCATTAATACTGATTTATGATTATAAGTGATTATATTTATATAGTTTGTTGGAGGAGTGTCTGTGAATAATATTTTACAGCATTTATCTTACTTGTCTGAATTATTTCTTGGTTTTCAGAGTTTGAAAGCGTGTTTAAGTGCTCTAGCTCTTAGAGCTATAGAGGATTTTGTTGATATGGCTTAGGTAATTCATGAAGAATTCCACGTTTGGAGATATGCTTTAAGATTTTAAAACATAGTTTCTAGAAGCTTAGAATTAGGAATGGCGTTGACATAGTATTACTTATGGAGGAGCATATACTTAGAGCTTTAAGCCAGTTAAGATTTAGCGCGTGATGGTAAATCTGAGGGGGGTGTAGTCCATGCTGAGAGCTATTAAAACGATAAAGTATTACTAAAGACATTTGATATTTTCCCATGCAGATGTAACAGCAAAATCACATAAGAACTTCTAAGTCCATGTATCCTTAGAAAACACCAATACTGATGAAAGAAATGGCTAGATTTAAACTTAATTAAAGACAATACCCAATGTCATTAATTAAACAGATCCTTCTATTTTCCAGAAAACTTTATATATTGCTAGCTTCTCAGTACTAGAGGTGAATGCATGGGTGGTTTAGTTCATTTTAGGTGAGGGTCTTCATATTTAAACCAATGCGTACGGATGGTTTTATATCTGGCTTTGAAACCATCTATTTATTAAAGTCTCTCTCAGAGGTGTCTTACAATGGGTAAAATCAGATTTGCAATTCCTAAAGGTTCATTGGAGCGTAATACTTATCTTCTTCTCGAACAGTCTGGCTATAGGATTTCCGGCCTTGAAAGATCTTATCGTCCATTAATTAATGATCCAGATATTAGTCTTAAAATTCTTCGTCCTCAAGAAATTCCAATACATGTTTCTGAAGGTCTTATTGATATTGGTATAACCGGTATTGACTGGATTGCTGAAGTTAATGCTGATGTTAGGATATTGCTAAGACTTGATTATGGTCTTGTAAGATTAGTACTAGCTGTTCCTAAGGAATATGAACACGTAGAAACGTTATCTGAACTGATTAGAGAGTTTAATAGACTAGGTAAGAGATTAAAAATATCTACTGAATACTTGAATCTAACATGTAAATACTTGATGAGTAATGATGAATATTTAAAGCTTTATGGTTCACAAGAGCCTGTCACTATAACCCCATGGTGGAGGAAAGGTTCTAATTTAATGGTTAATGTAATACTTTCATTCGGCGCTACTGAAGCTAAGCCTCCTGAAGATGCAGATGCTATTGTTGATGTTGTTGAGACTGGAATCACACTTATTCAAAATAATCTTAAGCCAATAGAAGTTTTAATGGAGTCATGCGCAGTATTAATATCAAATAAGGAATCATTGAAGGACAATATTAAACGTGAAAAGATATACGATATACTTGCACTTATCAAAGGTGTTATTGATGGTAGAAGGAGAATTCATGTATTCATGAATGTAAAGGAGGAGAATTTAAACAATATACTTTCAGTAGTTCCTGCTCTTAAAAGTCCTACTGTCTCTCCTCTATCACTTAAAGGCTGGTATGCTATTAATACTGTTATTGATAAGGATGAGTTTCTAAAAATCTTACCGTTAATTAGGAAATTTGCGCAAGGAATTGTTGTGCACGAACCTAGACAAGTTCTCTCTCTTGATGAGGTGTTATAAATGGATTTAATTAAGATTGGGCAACTTAAAGATATGTATACTAGCTTATTGAGTAAACGTTGTGGAAATTACATATCTAAAAATGACTTAGAATATGTTGAGAATATAATAAGATATGTTAGAGAGAAGGGTGATGAAGCATTGGTTAATTTAACTAATAAATTTGATGGTGTTAAAATGTCAAAGAAAGATATTGTTGTTTCAGAAGATGAAGTAAGGGAAGCATACAATTTTGTACGTGAAGATGACATCAGTGCTATTAAAACTTTAAAAGATAATGTAATGAGGATTGAGGAACTTCTAATTAAGAGTTTAAACTTATCATTATCCATTAATGGTTTTACAATAAAATATACTGTTAAGCCTTTTAGTAATATAGGTGTTTATGCTCCTGGTGGTTTAGCATATTATCCAAGTTCATTAATCATGTCTACTGTGCCGGCACTTGTTGCAGGTGTTTCAAGAATATGTATTTGTACACCTCCTAAATTGGACATTAAGATTAATCCAATGATTCTTGTTGCTGCTGATATTTGTGGTGTTAGGGAAATTTACCGTGTTGGTGGTGCTCAGGCTATAGCGGCATTAGCGTACGGTACTGAAACAATAAAACCTGTAAGTAAGATTGTAGGCCCTGGAGGAAAGTATGTAAATATTGCTAAGCTACTAGTATCCAAAGATGTATTAATAGATATGTTTGCAGGTCCCTCTGAACTACTTGTTTTAGCTGATGATTCCGCTAACCCTAAATCTATAGCTTTAGATCTTATTTCACAAGCTGAACATGGCCCAGACTCTATTGTTGGATTAGTAACTACATCAAAACAGCTAGCATTAAACGTATATTCAAATATATTTAGTATAATAAATAGCTTACCTCGACGTGATATTATTGAGAGGTCACTATCAAATCATGGTTTCATAGCATTATGTACTAGTTTAAATGAAGCTATAGAATTTATTAATAATTTTGCTCCTGAGCATCTTGAAATAGTAGTTAATGATTGGGAATATGTTGTTGAAAGAATATTGAACGCCGGATTAATACTAATCGGTAACTACACTCCTGTTGCAGTCTCAGATTATTATATTGGTGTTAATCACGTTTTACCTACAGGTGGATATGCTAGGGTATGTTCAGGTTTATCCTCCTTGGATTTCGTTAAGAGAGTATATATTGTTTCTGGAAGTGCTGATGGGTTAAGATCTTCCCTAAATACTGTTAAGGTGCTTGCATTTAATGAAAATCTACCTAATCATTTCCTATCTGTTAAGCATAGACTTAATGAGATGTAGCTGGTATGAATCAGGAAGCCATAAAGCTTGATGCTAATGAAAACTTCTTTATACCAAGAAATTTTCTATCCAACCTTGTTAAAGAGATAGCTGATGAAGTGGATTTGAGACTTTATCCTAGTGGTGAATTGTACATGCTTTTAATGCGTGAAATCAGCTCTCTACTAAACGTATCTGTAGACTCAATAGTTATAGGAAATGGTAGTGATGATTTAATAGCTTTACTTGTTAAGATTTTAGCTAAAAAAGGTATTATAATCACTAACCCAACATTTAGGATTTACAGATGGGCTGCTGAAGTATTTAATGTTAAAGTCTATGAAAGTATGTTAACTGTGAACTTTGATATAGATGTTAGTAGTATTTTGAAGTTTAATGACGTTGCAGACCTATGCTTTATATGTTCGCCAAACAATCCTACGGGTAATCAGTTTAGAATTGATGATTTAGAAGAGTTAATAAATGAATTTAATGGTATTGTTGCAATTGATGAAGCTTACGTAGACTTTGCTGATTACTCCGCTATAAATCTATTGAGTAAGTATGATAACCTCATTATTATTCGAACATTTTCAAAAGGTTTTGGGCTAGCTTCATTTAGATTAGGTTTTCTAGTAGCATCATATAAGCTAGCAGATAAATTAAGATCCTCACTTCCCCCATTTAATGTTAATACTATATCAGTGCTTATGGGAGTTAGGATAATTAAAAATAGAGAAATTATTGAGGAAGCTATTAAGAAATTAAAGATTGAGAGAGAACGATTAATTAATGTTTTAAGTACAATTGATGGAGTTAAACCGTTTAATTCAAAAGCTAACTTCATATTCTTTAAGACAAGAATAAATGCAAACTCCATCTATAACTATCTATGTAGGAATAACGTATTTGTAAGGAGATTTGACAACCCCCCAATTAATAACCATTACTTAAGAGTTACTGTTGGTACTCCTGATATGAATGATGTTTTTATTGATGTTTTGAGGAGGTCCGTATCATTATGAGAATTTATGAGCTTTCACGTAAAACACTTGAAACTGAAGTATATGTTAAGGTTAACATTGATGGCTCTGGCGAATCTTTAATTGATTCTTGTATTACCTTCTTAAACCATATGTTAAAAACATTTTCATTATTTAGCTCCTTTGATTTAGTTATTAGAGCTGAAGGTGATTTAAGACATCATATAATTGAGGATATAGCTATATGTCTTGGTAAAGCTATAGATAATGCTTTAGACAATAGGGATAATATTGAAAGATTTGGCTCCTCAATTATTCCAATGAACGGCTCTCTTGTACTAGTATCGCTAGATCTTGCTAGAAGACCTTATGCTGTAGTAAAGTTAAACTGCACTAATGAGAAAGTTGATGATGTATTGGTACAGGAAATAGAGCATTTCCTAATAAGTCTTGCTCATTCCGCTAATATAACATTACATGTAAACGTTCTTTACGGTGAAGATGATCATCATAAAGTTGAAGCTGTATTTAAAGCTCTTGGATTAGCATTTAAGAATGCTACCCGCCCTAGTAAAAGCTGTAAAAGTGTTAAAGGTACTGTTTAATTCACTACAACTTAACTTAATCTCCCACCTATACACTCAGCTTTTTAAAAGCTATAATTGTAACTTAGATCAATGAATAATAAAAAGCTTTCAAATCATAAAATGAAATCTATAGCTATTCACTATGTCTCATAACATGTTGAGTGCTTTTAAACTCTAAATAGCTTATTCAAAGCTTCTTTCAACTCTGGATTAGTAGATACATTTTAAGACTTAATCTAGGTCCATATTGGGCTTTACGGAACTCTATAAGTCTATACTCATCGTTGCTTACTTGACAGACATAAAGACCAGTAATGCGGAAAATAAGTTAGAATTTCATATAGAAACAGGGATGCATTATGTATTTTATGTAAACGTCAGGACAGCAGTTTTACTCATTTAGCAGTAACTGAAACTCATAGTTTGGAAATTCTAGATAAAGACTATTAAGTAGAAGTTATGTAAAGTTTAAGAAGAATGGCGGATTGAAACGAAATTGGAGGTCAAGAGAAACATAGTCTCTTACTGATTTTAGTCATTTAAAGGCTACATTAAAGGTAAAAGTGTTGAGTACCATATGCCTAGTGTCTAATATGGTACTCAGTAATCCTACATGACAAAAATTGGAAACATAGCTAAATATCAAGTATCGATATGCTCATATAAACATAATAATAAACTTTGAAATAAATATTAGAAGCAGTAGAGCTTTATAGAATTAAGTTTTTTAGGAGTTAAGTTATCTATAAATAGAGGATCATGTTTTGCCAAGTTTAAAAATCATCAGATATATGTAATGCGTAGCTGGCAGCTATAGCTTAACTGCTTTAACACCTTGAACCTCCTTGATGCGATGTACTTTAAATCCAGCCTCTCTTAAACGTTTTAGAACTCCAGATGTGAAATCTACTCCCCTCCTAGATCTTGGTAGTCCAACATAATGTATTAAACTTCCTTCAGGCTTAAGTACTCTGTAAAGTTCATGATAGAAACTTAAACTGTACAGGTTTCCTGCAAGGGAGAATCTTGGTGGATCATGGATAATTCCATTAAATGAGGAATTATCGAATTCCCTTAAAACCTCAAAAGCATCACCTAAAAATATACTTATATTTCTATTTTCTAGCTCTTGGCTCCAAGGATTATACTCAGCCATTCTAAGTACGTTAATATCCTTTTCAATAGATATTACTTGTCTAGCCCCCTTCTTTAATGATAATATCGCAGTATATCCTAACCCAGTACATATATCGAGGACTTTGGCGTTTGCTGCAATATTAAGATATTTAACTTTAAGAACAGAATCTTCCCATGGGGTAACATCCTTAACTCTATGCATATGAATTCCACTAATTTCAAGTGTTGGCGCAGTATCCGGCTTAACTAGTTTAAGTTTATAAAAATGCTTATTAGAATACCAACTAAGTTTTTTAATACTTTCCCCCTCCAATACATATATATTATCATTTAAATCATGGCTTATTGTGGTGATTGTTATCCAATCAATAAGGAATCCATTAATCAATACTCCATCTTTACCTAATTCAACCTGTGTTTTTGATAGTCCTAAGTCAAAGCTAATTTCAGCTCTATTCTTTCCATTTTTCCATGCCTCAATGAGCTTTATAGCATTCTGTGAAAATAGAAGAGGTCTTCTTTTATACCTGTATAAAAATAGCTTCTTCATAATACTATACAGCACTCCTAAATTTATATTTAATACTCTAATATTTATGGATATCTTACACTAATTACATTAAGTGAAACTATGTAAAGCTTAATTTGTTACATCTGTATCGATACGTACTTAATTTTATATACATCCATTATATATATTTTTACAGAAACTATATGTAGTGAGAGGCTTGGGTATTATTGGATTTTCATCAGAGTCGTTGAGTACTGAGGAATTTATAAGAAGTATTGAAGACTTGGGTTATACTGTAGTAGGTAGTTTCTATAGTTTAAAAATTAAAACTAAAATTAGCTGGACTGAGTTTAAAGTCGCTGATGTAATTGGTCCTATTAACAGTGTGGGTAAGGTCTTAGCTTATAAATATTGCAGCCTAGTTCTTGAAGGACCAATTATTCACGGTGAAGTTAATGCTGGTTTGTGGGAGGAAGCTGTAAGAATCTTTTATCCAGATGGAGGATATGAAGATATTGTTGTAATGATTCATGATAGTTTTATAAATGCTAAAATACCCACTAAGAACGTCGATGGTTTATATGGTGAGATATTTATACGTGGAAGACCGTTCAAACTCCCGTTAAGTACTGAAGATTTAGAGGTGATAGCTGCCTTAGGTGATGAGGCATTGGAGATGTTGGATAAAGCTATATTAGCATATGGGCTAGAAAACATAGTTAGTAGTAAAGCTTTAAGCGAACGTGTTAAAAAAGATGAATTTGGAGTTGAAGAGTTTGATTTTAACTCTGGATTTGTTATGGTAAAGAGAAATAAAGAATCCTTTATTATTGCTATTGTCGATTATGTTATAAAGCTCGTTATTGATGGAAATATAGATAAAGCCTATAATGTATATGAAAAACTTAGTGAAGATAGAAAAGAGGAAATCGTAAAAATACTTAAGAATGAGTTAACTATATACGAGAAAACTGGAAGAAGAAGGGAATATAGTAATATATTAGCTTTCATGCAGAAACTTAATAAGTAAAACTATAGATAATATGAAATTTTTGGAATATTTTTGCCAAGTCTTCTGCACGCATAAATCATAGCATTTACAAATAGAATAGTCCATTCTACGATGTCTTCAGCTGGAATACTCCAATTAAGAGCTTTTTTAGAATATAGTGCTAAAATACTATCCTCAAATTCTGGTAAGTATCTTTGCATGAATATGTAAATTTCGAAATCCGGTAACGGAGTAAATTTTATACACCAGTCTGTGGATTCATCAATTCTTAAATCTACAAGCTCCCCTCCACAAATCTCAGCTATTTCTTCAGCATCTGCTTTTGATATGTGTTTTAGAGACTTCATTCTAATTTTAAGCGATTGCTTTAAGAAGTTTAAATGTACAAGCCCCCCCTCAAAGGATGTTATATCAGTAAGATCTGTTAAATTCATAAAACTAATGATTGAAGCTTAACTAATAAAGTTTTTGATGGTTAGCTGGGCTCTGTAAACTTAAGCATTTTTCATCACCTCTATTATTTGTATTGTTTTTTCTATGAATTCTTCTGCTTTAGCTTTTTCATTTATCCATGTTTCATTAAGCATTATCATTATTGATTTTAGAAGGTTTTCTTCACACTCCTCACCACATCCATCCTTAATATGGTATTAGTTATCGAATAGCTTATCTATCCTTAACATACTGAACTATTCTCTCCATCAGCTTCCTAATCTCTAAACTATATAATCCATGCTTTAGATTAGAATTCTGCATGAAGCCTTATAGTATGGAGCGCCATCAGTCAATATAGTTATTTTGAGCCGTAGATAGCCTTAATTCTCTTAATGAACATCATTGATGTTAATATGTTTGCAGCATCGGAAACCATCATGTATACGATCCTTCTTAAATAGGGCTCGAAAGCAACATATAATACCTTCTCACTAGAACCCACCCTAATCCTAGTATCATCAACCAGCAAAACCCTAACATCCCTACAACATCCCTACCAGCAAATAGAAGCTTAAAGACCATGATAGGATAGATGTATGACTCCTACATATTATGAAGCCTAGAATATCTGAAGCCATTCTTGAAGAGCATGAACGAAAATATATATAAGCACCATAAACAACTAAAATATACGGGGTTCTCTCCCTAACAAACCTAACAATCCTAGACATATTCACCATAGTTAAAGGGGAGAACCCCAAATAAGGCTTAAGTTTACAGAGCCCATAGTATTATGGAAAGCTTTAAGTACTTATAAAACATTTTAATGATTATGAATTCTGTAGGTGATACAGTACTAAAACAAATTGAGCTAGAGAGAAGAGAAAGAGAAAGAGCTAAAAAAGGCCTTGAGAGAAAGAATAGATTTGAAACGTTATCTGGTATTGAGGTTAAATGTTTCTATAAACCTGAGGATATTAAAAATCTAAATTATGAAAAAGATCTAGGGGATCCAGGACATTATCCATTTACAAGAGGTATTTATGAAACCATGTATCGTGGTAGGCTATGGACTATTAGAATGTTTTCTGGTTTTGGAAGCCCAAGAGAAACAAACTCTAGATGGAAGGATTTAATAGCTCATGGCGAAACAGGATTAAGCTGCGCCTTTGATTATCCAACACTTTTAGGATATGATTCGGATGACCCATTGGCAAGGGGAGAAGTCGGTAGATGCGGTGTCTCCGTATCATGCATTAAAGACATGGAGGAACTTTGGGATGGAATACCTATTGGTAGAATTACCGTAAACTATACTATAAATACTCCAGCAATATACATTCTTGCATGTCATTTTGCCTTAGCTGAAGCTCAAGGATATCCTTTAGCTGAGGTTAGTGGTACAACACAGAATGATATGCTTAAGGAGTTTATAGGTCAGAAATCATATAGATTTCCTCCCGAGCCTCATGTTAATATCGTTATTGATATTATAAAGTTCTGCGTTAAGAATGCGCCTAAATGGCATCCAATTAGTGTAAGTGGATATCATATAAGAGAGGCAGGAGCTACACCTGTTCAAGAGCTTGCATGGACAATCGCTAATGGCATAACCTATATTGAGAAATGCTTAGAAGCTGGACTAAATGTTGATGATGTTGCACCAATATTCTCCTTCTTCTTCGCATGTGGAGATAACTTTTTTGAAGAAATAGCGAAGTTTAGAGCTGCTAGACGTATATGGGCTAAAATTATGTGTGAGAAATTTAATGCAAAGAAAAGTAGATCTTTGATTCTTAGATTTCATACGCAGACAGCGGGACATACATTAACATACCAGTATCCAGAGCTTAACATTGTTAGAGTAGCAATACAGGCCTTAGCTGCAGTTCTAGGAGGAACACAGTCGCTGCATACAAATTCGTTTGATGAGGCAATTTGTGTACCTACTGAAAAAGCTGCTAGGATAGCAACTCTTACTCAACGTGTTATAGCACATGAAACCGGTGTAGCTGATGTAATTGATCCATTAGGGGGATCATACTATGTGGAGTGGCTAACAAATGAAATAGAGAATAGAGCATGGAGTGAAATAGAAAAAATAGAGAGAATGGGTGGAGTTATAGAGTGTATAAAAAGTGGCTATTTCCTTGTTGAGATTGCAAAATCAGCAAATGAATATAGAAGAAAGATAGAGAAGGGAGAAATAGAAAAAGTTGGAGTTAATATACTTCAACCAACTGAGCTAAAATATGACTTTAAGCCTTTAAAAATACCTTTAGAGCTTGAATACGAAAGAAGAAAATTTCTAAGTGAATTTAGGAGAAGCAGAGATCTGCAAAAAGTTAATTATGTATTAGATAAACTAAGAAGAGCAGCTGAGAAAAATGATTTTCTATTTCCAGTAGTACTTGAAGCTGTTAAATCTAAAGCAACAATAGGGGAGGTTATGCACGTATTTGAGGAAGTTTACGGAAGGTATCGTGAACCAACTATTTTCTAGGTAAGCAGTATGGAGAAAAAGATTAGAGTACTTATAGCTAAACCTGGGCTTAACGGACATGATAGAGGAGCTAAGATTGTAGCTAGAGGACTTGCAGAGGAGGGAATGGAGGTTATATATGCTGGATTATGGAATACACCTGAACAAATAGTTGAAACAGCTATTCAGGAGGATGTTGATGTAATAGGTTTAAGCATTCTTTCAGGAGCACATGACGTTCTGGTACCGGAAGTTTTAAAAATTTTGAAGGAGAAAGGAGTTGATAATGTTATAGTAATAGTTGGAGGCACTATCCCCCTTGAGGATGTTAAACTTCTAAAAGACTATGGCGTAAAGGAGGTTTTCCTTCCAGGAACAACAATTTCAGAAATAGCTAAATTCATAAGGCAGATAGTACATAAAACTGGATAGATTAAAGAATTATAATATATTGCTTCACCGTTACATTATGAAGATCCAAATAGGATGCTAAAATTCAAGAGGTCTTTATCTTAAGTTTAATTATAGTCTTACAATATTCATCGCTAGAAGATTAATCTATTCATAGATTAGAGTAGAGGAGCTCTAATAAGAGTAACGTTAAATATATGATACATAGTTAGATTGAATTACAATATCATCAAGTAATTAACGTTCATGTTAAGGATTTACAGATGAGTAAAATATTTTCGGTATAAGCTTAATAATTTGTTTAACCGCATCATATGATGTTATTTCAAGCTTCATATAGGATTCCACTACTTTTTCAACCTCTAATTCTTTATACAGCTTCTCTCTAATAATTGTGTTTAGCTCATATAGAACATTATCTGTAAGCTCAGACATAAGACGTCTCTTACTAAGTTTCGTAAAAATTTTGGTTTTATGAAGAAAGTCTTTATGAATTTGAATTTGACGATACAACTCATCTACTCCTACCCCAGTTAAACCAATAGTTTTTACTACTGGAGGTATCCATTCCTCCTCCTGCTTTCTATACTTAAGAAGCTCCACTAACATCATAGTTACTAGCTCAGCATTTGGATTATCAGACTTGTTTATAACATATATGTCCGCAACCTCCATTATGCCTGACTTCATAAACTGAATTTCATCGCCGAGCATGGGTCCAAGTATAAGTAGAACTGTATGTGAGTAGTTTGCTATATTTACATCAAGCTGCCCAGCACCTACGCTCTCAATTATTATAGTATCAAAGCCTGCCGCCTCAAGAATCCTGATAGCTGGACCTAGCGCTCTTGCAATACCGCCATATCCACCTCTTGTAGCCATACTTCTAATAAAAACTCTATCGTCAATACTATGTCTCTGCATCCTAACTCTATCACCAAGCAGAGCTCCACCAGTAAATGGGCTTGTAGGATCAATAGCTATAACGGCAATACTATATCCCGACTTTCTATATACTGATATTAGCTTATCTATGAGTGTACTTTTACCAATTCCTAGAGGCCCAGTTACACCTACTATATGGGATTTTCCATAGTTTTCCCTTAATGCTTTAAGTATCTCGTATGCTTCAGGTTTAAAATTCTCTATAATTGATATTGCTTTAGCTATTGCTTTCTTATCACCATTTAATATATCCTCGACAATTTTCAATTCTGCCATGTCTCATTCAATACTTTTCCTTATAAAAAGTTTTCTAAATTAGGAAATAATGTTAAGTTAACATGCAGTAAGCTTATGAAGTTAAGGCTTAAACCCTATAAGCTTGCTACATGCTAACTTGACAGTATCTCTTCATTTAACCATAAAGTTTAAATTAAATTATAGATTTAACTATTGGTGAGTTATTTGGTTTTACCCTTTTCATCTATCAATGACTTTAAACTAGAGTTTAAGTCTGAACATGAAATTTTTAGGAAATCTGTAAGAGAATTTGTTGAGAGAGAAGTTATTCCAAGAATTGCTGAAATGGAGAAAACAGGAACAGTTCCGAGAGATCTTCATGAAAAAGCAGCTCAGCAAGGGTTCTTTGGAATTGATATACCTATAGAATATGGTGGTCAAGGTGGAGACAACTTGATGATGGTTTTATTATGTGAGGAATTATGTAGAGCTTATCCAGCACTTTCAACGTATCTATTAGTTCATGGATTATTTACGTATCCAGTACTAAAATACGGTACTGAGGATCAGAAAAGGAAATATCTTCCACCTATTGCAAGTGGTGAAAAACTTGCTGCACATGCATCAACGGAGGCAAGTGGTGGAAGTGATCCTGCAGGAATGCAGGCTACAGCAAAGAAGATTAATAATCATTGGATTCTTACAGGTAGAAAGATATTCATAACTAGTGGCGATGTAGCTAACTATTATCTTGTACCCGCCAGGACAAGCCCTCCACCAAGTAGAAGAGAAAGATGGAGAGGTATTACATGTTTCATTGTTGAAAGGGATTGGAAGGGGGTTTCATCTTCAAGAATGGAGATGGTTGGATTAAGAGCAAGCCATACTGCTGAGGTTATATTTGATGATGTTAAAGTACCTGAGGAAAACGTACTTGGACCAGTTGGCGAAGGATTTAAAATACTTATGGATACATATGATCATGGAAGAATAGGTGTGGCTGCACAAGCTGTTGGACTTACTCAAAACGCATTTGAAAAATCGTTAAATTATGCTCTTCAACGTAATGTTTTTGAAAGACCAATAATTTCATATCAGGCAATACAGTTTTATCTTGCAGATATGCTTACAGAACTATTTGCAGCAAGATTTCTAACATATTGGGCAGCATATCTAGCAGATCAGGGAAGACCTGAAGCAGTATTTATTGCCTCAATAGCTAAAGCATATGCAACAGAAGTAGCTGAAAGAGCAGCCATAAAGACAATAAATATTCATGCAGGCTATGGAGTAGCTGTTGAAAACTATGTGGACATGCTTCTACGCGATGCTGAGATCATGAAGATCTATGAAGGAACTAATGAAATTCAGAGAATGATAACCATAAGACAACTATTAAAAAAAGTTTTTGGAGTGGATCTATTAGGGCTAGGTTAACTTTCTATTCTCCCTTAAATTCTGGTTTTCTTTTCTCAAAGAATGCAGTTATACCCTCAATCACATCCTTTGAAGATATCACTGTCCCAAACGCTTCAGCTTCAATTCTTAATCCAGCTTCCAATGATGTCTGAATGCCAAGATTTAATGCGTGCTTAGCATATTTTAACGCTACTGGTGGACCATCAGCAAGCTTTTTCGCAAATGCTTTAACCTCCTCTTCAAACTTATTTACCTGAACAACCTTATGTACTAATCCAATTCTTAATGCTTCATCAGCAGCTATTCTATCACCCAACATTATCAACTCTTTAGCCTTCGCTAGACCAATTATTCGTGGAAGCCTCTGCGTTCCTCCCCATCCTGGAATAATTCCAAGCTTAATTTCAGGCTGACCAAGTTGACTTGCTTCTGAAGCTATTCTAAAATCGCATGCAAGAGCTAATTCTAATCCACCACCTAAAGCATATCCATTTATAGCTGCTATAACCGGCTTTGAAATTTTCTCTATCTTCGACATTACCTCCTGCCCTCTACTTGAAGTCTCTACAGCTGTTACTGGTGTTAAGTTAGAAAACGATGTTATATCAGCACCTACACTAAAGGCTTTATCACCTGCACCCATTATAACTATGCATCTAACATCTTTATCAACTTCGAATTCGTCTAGAGCTGTTGAAAGCTCATTTAGTAGTTCTATAGTCATAGCGTTTAGTCTATGCGGTCTATTAAGTATTATCCAGCCTACATTATCCTCCTTCTTTATAATTATATTTTCAAATCTTTTTGCCTCAAACATGAAACTTACCTATTTATAGGTGTAGAAACCTTGGCCAGTTTTCTTTCCAAGCCTGCCTTTACTAACGTAATCTTCAAGAAGAGGACATGGCTTATACATTTCTTCATTGTATTTTGAGTACATGTCCTTTAGTTTACTTAATATTACATCCAAACCTAATCTATCTCCCAATTCGCAAGGTCCTGAGGGCCAGCCAGCACCAAGCTTCATACCGGTATCTATATCTGCTGGATCAGTAACATCCTCATATATTAGCCAAGCAGCTTCATTAACTGCTATGCTGTACACTCTATTTATATCGTATTTTCCCGCAAGCATAAACTCTATTCTTGGTCTACCAGTTGACCAGTCGTAAAATCCTTGACCGGTTTTTTGACCAAGTTTACCCTCGTTCAGTAATGGCTCAGCTAATGGACATGGCTTCATTCTCTCACCATAGGCTTCATACATAACTTTTGCAACATTTGCTAATACGTCAAGCCCTACATAGTCAGCAAGCTCAAATATACCCATTGGAAAACCTGCCTTATACTTAATCGATGCATCAACTTCTTTTATTGTAGATTCCTTTCGGTATACAGTCCAAAATGCTTCATTAAATACTGCTCCAAGAACTCTATTTACTATAAAGCCTCTAACATCCTTTCTACATATAACAACAGTTTTACCCATCTTTCTAGCAAGCTCAACGATAATATTTATGGTTTCATCACTTGTAAACTGGCCCTTAATTACTTCACATAGTGGCATTAACTGTGGTGGATTGAAGAAATGCATTCCAGCAACTTTATCTGGTCTACTTGTAGCTTTTGATATTTCAGTAATGCTTAGACTTGAAGTATTGGTTGCTAGGAGAGTATGCTTAGGAGTTAGCCGGTCAAGTTTAGTAAACAGCTCCCTCTTTAACTCAATTTTTTCAGGTATTGCCTCTATGACTACATCAGCACTTCCAGCAACATCCTCTAGGTTTGTCGTTGTTTTAATACGTGAAAGAATAATAGGTATATCTTCAGGCCTAATTCTCTTTTTCTCAGCAAACTTTTCAAGACTCCACTTTACCTTTTCGATAGCTTTAGCTAAAATTTCATCGCTTACATCAATCATTGTAACATTATATCCAGCAGTCGCAGCAATTTGAGCAATGCCATGACCCATAACTCCAGAACCAACAACAACAATATTTTTAATATCCTCAACTTTCATAAGATAACCTCCTAATTCAAAATGAATTACCTTAGAATTATATAAAGATTTCTTAAGTTACTAAGGAGGTGGCAACTTAGGAGATCTAATACAGTACGTTAAGTTGCCAGATCTGTTACTAAGGCCTGGTAACTTAACATATTGTACTTAACTTCCTAAGTTGCTACGTTAATTAAATTGGTATAAATTCGTAGGTTAATGTCTTTTCTTGATGTATTTTAGCCTGTAGTTTGACCTTCATTCCAACCTTTATATTCTCTATTGACGTGTCTGTAAGCCATGCTAAAACCTTTACACCATCCTTAAGTTTAGCTATAGCTATGGTATAGGGCTCATATTCTTGAAATGATTGAGGCTTAACTATAACATGAGTAAACGTCTCAATTTCTCCCTCACCACTTAGGGGTAACCATTCAATATCTGAGGAATAACAGTTTGGACAATCTGCTGCTGGTGGGAAGTTTAGCATTCCACATTTCTTACACTTTGTTGCAATTACTTTACCTTCTTTAAGACTGTCCCAAAATTGTTTAGTCTTACTTATTGGAATATCGTAGCTTAAACTCATAGGCTTAGATTTTATAGTTGGTATAGTTGACATGGCAGCTACCTCCTTAATATGGTTACATAGCAGTAATGTCCAGTTCCACCGACATTATGAGCTAAGGCTATATACTTCCTAAATGTTACTTGTCTTGATCTTTCAATAGCTTCCCCTCTTAGCTGTTTTGTTAATTCAGCAATCATTGAGATACCTGTTGCACCTATTGGATGGCCTTTTGCTTTAAGTCCTCCATCAACATTTACTGGTATTTCACCACCAATTTCAACCTGCCCCTCCCTAACTAGCTTCACACCCTCACCTTTCCTACAGAATCCAAGATCTTCATAAGCCATAAGCTCAGCTATTGTAAAACAGTCATGAACATTTGCTAACTCTACATCTTTTGGCTCAATATTAGCCATTCTGTAAGCCATTTTAGATGCTTTAACCGTAGGATATAGCCCAACATAGTTAGATCTCTTACTTAGATTTACAGTATCTGATGAATATCCTACTCCAGCAACCCATACTGGAGCATCTATTTTAAACTCCTTAACTTTATCCTCTGATGCTAATACAACAGCAGCAGAACCATCAGTTATTGGGCAGCAATCATAGAGCTTAAGAGGCCAAGCAATAACCATTGATGATAAAACATCATCTATAGTGATGGGCTTTCTAAATTGAGCGTTAGGATTCATAGCTGCATACTTATGATTCTTCACGGCTATTAATGCTAAATCCTCCTCTGTTGTTCCATACTTAGCCATATGAGCAGTTGCATGCAATGCATAGTATGCTGGAAATGTTACACCAAAATTATGAAACTCCCATAAGTAACATCCAGCTCTACCCATAAGCTCAATAGCAGTTAAAGTATCAACTTCTCTCATTTTTTCAACACCAACAACAAGAGCTATATCAACTTGACCACTTGCAATAGCAGAATATGCAGTAAAAAACGCAGCACTACCAGTTGCACATGCAGCCTCAGTTCTAAGTAAACCTATACCCGATAACCCGCAATACTCAGCTATGCTTACTGCGGGTAAGGGCTCTTCATACCAGACACCAATAGATCCTAAAACCATAAGTTCAATATCCCTCTTATTAACTCCTGCATCCTCAATTGCAGGTTTAATAGATTCAAAAGCAAGTTCATTAACATTTACATCCTGTCTAATTCCAAACTTTGAATGCCCAACACCAATAACCGCAACACGTCTAAACATTAAACCACAAGTTAGATTATAGACACTACTTATATTTCTTACCGTTAAACTAATGTGCCATACTAATCTTAGAAGCTTACCAATAGTGTTTCCATTTTATGAAAATTCTGTACTAATTGTGAAGTTATAGAGAAACTAATTAACATAGTATTTTCTAATTATACTAAATACTAATCTCTCAACGCAAATTAGTTTATTTATTAATATGCAAATTAGTTGAAGAAGCTTTTCATTGACACTGTTATTTCTAATAATCATCATTAGCTTATTTACTCTAAGTATAATTCATGAAGAAAGTTAGAAAGTTCAATGTACTTCTCAACATTAGTTTTATAAAAATAATTTGATAATTATTTTAAGATTTCTGATAAGCGCTTAGTTAATAAGGGTACAATTTTATAAACATCACCAACAACACCATAATCAGCGTACTGGAATATAGGAGCATTAGGATCTTTATTAATAGCAATAACAATACCAGCATCCATGATTCCTGCAATGTGCTGCATCTGACCTGAAATACCTGTAGCCATATACATCTTTGGCTTAACCTTATGACCGCTTAGACCCACCCAATGTTCCTCAGGTAGCCATTTCAGGTCTGCTGCTATTGGTCTTGAACATCCTATCTGTGCCCCAAGTACATCAGCTAGTTCAAACGCTAGCTTTAGGTCTTCTTTACTTTTATACCCTCTTCCTACAGATACTATTAGCTCAGCTTCTTCTAGTTTTACTGCTGCTTTCTTTTTTTCCTCAATTTTTATTAATTTTATTTTCCTCTCAGCTTTTACTGGTATATTTATTATTTCTCCTGATTTTTCTGTTGGTTTTGGTGGTTCGAATTTTCCTGGTGGTATAAGTATTATTACTGGCGTTACAGCTTCTTGGTATGCTGTAACTTTTCCACTTAGAATTACTCTTACAAATGCTAATTTTCCATTTTTTATTTCTACTCTTGCGATGTCTGATATTATTCCTATTCCCAGTTGTTGAGCTGCTCTTGCCGCGAAATCTTTAGCATTTTTTGAGCTTCTAATAGCTATTATGTCTGGCTTTGCCTGGTTATATATTGTTATTATCGTTATCGATGTTGTTTCTGGATCTTGAATGTTTGCATCCTTTACTATATATACCTTCTCAGCTCCTCTTAATATGTAATCTTTTGCCTGGTTTTCTAAGCATTCTCCTATTATTAGGGATTCAGTTTTTACTCCTGGAATTAACGTTGAAAGTTTTTCTGAAAATCCTAGTAGCTCCAGTCCTGTGTTTATATCCGATACTGTTAGTATTTTCATGATATCATCTCCTGGGGGTTACTATTCCTTCATCTACCAGTTTTTTAATTAGGTTTTCCACAAGCTCTTCTGGTGTTTTCCCATCTACCATTACATTTTTCCTTTTCACCTTTACTCCTTCAATTATGAATGGTTTTATTTTAGGATCTGCTTCTACTCCTATTTCTGACAAACTTATTTTCTTTAGCGGTTTCTTTATAGCCATTCTTATTTGAAGTAGTGTTGGAAGTCTTGGAGTATTTATTTCTCTTGTTACCGTTACTACTGCTGGAGTTGTTGTTTCTACTACTTCAATATAGTCTTCCAAATCTCTTTCAGCAGTTAATATGTTTCCTTTTAACTCAATTTTTCTAGCATATGTAATGAGTGGTATGTTAAGCTCTGTACTTACTCTTGACCCAACTACTCCTGAAAATCCATCTATTGTTCCCTCACCGGCAATAATGAGATCTGCTCCACCAAGTTTTTTAATAGCGCCTACAATTGCATTAGCTGTGGTTTTTGTATCAGCTTGCAAAAGGCTTTCATCAGTAATAAGTATTGCTTCATCAACACCCATGGCTAAAGCTTCCCTCAGGGGCATTTCAGCTTCAGAAACTCTTTTATTAAATGGTCCCCATGTTAAAACCGAGATTGAAGTAATTTTACCTCCATGCTTTTCCTTAATTCTAACAGCTTCTTCAATAGCCATTCTATCAATATCACTTATTTTCAATGGTGCTTCATCAATAAGGGGTCTACCTGTCGAAGGATCGATTCGAAGCTGACCAACATCTATAGCTAATTTAACTAAAACAATTGTGTTAATCAATAATACCCCCGGTCTGAAATAAACTCACAATATATAAACCTTACTTATCACAGGATAGAGCTGCTTCAAATATTTTAAGCTTCCTAATATGTAGGAGTCATACATCAATTCTATCGTGGTTTAGGTCTTTAAGCTTCCTATTTACTGATAAAGATAATTGTGGGGATGTTAGGATGTTGTTGGTTGATGATACTAGGATTAGGATAGGTTCTAGTGAGAAGGTATTATATGTTGCCTTTGAACCCTACTTAAGGAGAATTGTATGCATGATGACTTTCAATGTTGCTAACACACTAATATTCATTAAGAGGATTAAGGCTATCTACGGCTCAAAATAACTATATTGAGTGATGGTGCTCCATATTATAGGGCTTCATGCAAAATACTTAACCTAAAGCATGGACTATACAGCTCTGAAGTTAGAAACCTAATGGAGAGAATAATACAGTTAAGGATAGATAAGCTATTCGATAACTACATACCATACACCAAGGATGAATGTGATAAGAAGCATGCAGAAAACCTTCTAAAATCAATAATAATAATAATGCTAAATGAAACATGGATAAATGAAAAAATTAAAGCAGAAGAATTCATAGAGAAAACAATACACATAATA
>Ga0185307_1000356_pt1 | contig 29420 bp, 28 predicted proteins | sample LHCtaG_FD_128010 | JGI IMG/M metagenome (GOLD analysis project Ga0185307, IMG submission 128010) | Hot spring microbial communities from Little Hot Creek, USA to study Microbial Dark Matter (Phase II) - LHC4sed_matched (SPADES... | ecosystem: Environmental > Aquatic > Thermal springs > Hot... | reverse complement strand
TAGGGATAGATAGTTTTTTAAGAACTTGAGATGAGGGAGGATAAAGGTTTCCTTTTTCTGAGCCAAAAACCATAAAACCAGACTCTTTTAAAATACCTGCAACTCCACACATCCCTATTCCACCAATTCCAATTAAATAAACTTTCATTTTTTCTCCTCTATTATAATTTCTATTTTCGGATTTACCAAAACTTTAGAGGCAGAGCCTTCTCTTACTGCAATCTCAAGTAGTCCCTCACTTCCAAAAAGAGCTATTAATTCTCCTTTTTTAGCATATCCATAAGATTTAACTAAAGGCACCTTCTTTTTATTAACCAGAACTTTAAAAGGTCCTTTTACCATATCTTTATGGAAATTGGTAATAATATTTCCAAAACTATCTTCATACCAAATTGAAAGCTTATATCCATTTGAAGTTTTTTCAGGAAGGGGGAAATTTAAGACTTTAAGTTTATCTTTAGAAATAGGTTTTAAGAATTCTTCCAAAGGGACTTCATCTAAAATATAGGATACAGCTGGTGCAAATAGATCTCTTCCATGAAAAGTTAAGCTATAAGGTGGTTTTAAAACTTTGCTCTCTATTATTTCAAAAGAGATAAAATCTGGATTTTCTGTATAAATTAAAGAGAATATCCCATTATCTGGACCAACAAAAATAAATTTATCTGTTTTAATTACTAAAGCTTTTCTTTCTGTTCCTACTTCTGGATCAACTATAGTTAAAAAGATTGTATCTTTAGGAAAATATTTATAAGAAAAATAAAGACTAAGTGCCCCCTTTCTTACATCTTGAGGAGGTATTTTATGAGTGATATCGACAAAATTTATATTTAAAGGCTTTTTAAGTTCTTTTAAAATTCTTGCCTTAATTACACCCACATAATGGTCTTCTATTCCAAAATCAGTAAGCAATGCAACTATCTTATACATTTTCAGATATAAGAAAAACTTCTTCTCCCTTTGAAATTTTATCTCTTGCCTTTTTAGAATATTTTACAAGTAAATCCTTAATAAAATCTTGCGGAGGAGCTCCTTCTATAACTACAGCTAAGGGTGCAGGAACATTTAAAGTATAGTTTTTATATTTATTTTCAACTATCCTTTTTATTTTTTCATTTTCTTCTTTGTTTCTTCCAAGAACTATCCAAAGTCCTTCTTCTAAGAAATGCCTTCCTAATACTAAAAGTTGAGAAGTTTTATAATTAAGAGTTCTTTTTTCTTTTATGATTTTCAAAACCCTCTCTCCAATTTGTGGATCTCTAAGTAAGCATCCTCCTGCTGGGGTAGGGATTTCTCTTAAATTAAATTTTTTTGCCAATTCTAATTGAAAGGTTCTTTTCCTACCAGAAATACTATAAAGTTTTTCTCTATTAACAAGCCCCTTTTTTTCTATCTCTGTTATAGAAAGAAGCTTAGCTGAAAGGGGTCTTAATAAAATTCTTTTAACTTCTGCTTTTTCCTCTATTAATTCTAAAACATTTTTATTTTGGCTCATAGGTCTTTGTCCTAAAACTTCTCCTGTAGCAATAAAATCTGCCTTATGTTTTTCCATTAGCTCTTTTGCCTTTTTTAACATAAAAATTTTACAATCTATACATGGATTAGCATAATTTCCATATCCGTATTCTGGCTTTTTAAGAATTTCTATGTATTCCTCAGTTATATCTACTATAAATCCTTCGTCAAAGCTAAGAGCTTTTATTTTTTCATAAAAAGGGGAGGGATCTTCTTTATATTTCCATCCAAAAAAGGGGGTAATAAATTTTATAGCAACTATTTTTATGTTTTGTTCTTTAAGTATTAAACCTGCTAAGAGACTGTCAAGTCCTTCTGAGAAAAGAAGAAGAGCGGTAGGCATTTTTCAAGTTAAATTTGAGCTTCTAAAAAGCTCTTTGCTAATTCTAAATTTTTAGGATCACCAAGCATTCTTGCAATTTCTTTTACTCTTTCTTCTCCTTCTACTTTTTTAATCTTTGTTTTAGTTTCCTTTTCTTTTATTTCCTTTTCAACTACATAATGAATATCAGCTAAAACTGCAATTTGAGGAAGATGGGTAACACATAAAACTTGATAATTTTGTGAAAGATCTTTTAATTTCTGAGCAATTTTTTTAGCAGTTGTACCTCCGATTCCTGCATCTACCTCATCAAATATTAAACTACCGGCTTCAGTTTTTTCTTTTAAAATAGATTTACAAGCAAGAAAAATACGAGAAAGCTCACCTCCTGATACTACTTTTTCAAGGGGTTTTAAAGGAACTCCGGGATTTGAGGAAAATAAAAATATTACCTCATCAAGTCCTAAGGGGCTAAGATTTTCAATTTTAGGTTCTTTAAGTTTTAACTCTATTTTAAAGTCAGCTTTTTCCATTCCTAAATCTTTTAATTCCTTTTTTAAAAGATTCTGAAGTTTAGGAATACCCTTTAATCTTTCCTCACTTAATTTTAAAGCAGACTCTATTACCTTCTTTTTTAATATCTCCTCTTCTTTTAACAAATTTTCATAAATTTCTTCTCCTGTTTCTAAAAGACCTATTTCTTCTTTTAACTCCTCTAAAAGTTTTATTAGTCCTTGAGTATCTCTTTTATATTTTCTTTTAAGTTTTTCGTATTTAGAAAGCCTTTCTTCTATTTCGTTTAAAGCTGTATCATCTTCAGGAAGATGGCTTGCATAATTAATTAAATCTCTTGTTATTTCTTTTAACTCATAATACATAGAAAAAACTTTAGAATAGGGGTCTTTAAATTTGTGTTCAATTTTACTTAAACTTTCAAAAGAAGAAACAATTTGGTAAAAGTTTTTTTCAATTTCTTCAAGATTTGATAAAAGAAACTGGGTTTTTTCTTTTAAAAAGGAAAGATTTTTTAGTTTTTCTCTTTCTTTTTGGAGATTTTCTTCTTCTTCTAGATCAGGTTTTAGTTCTTCAATTTCTTTAATTTGAAAAAGCAAAAAATCTTTTTTAAGCTGGGAGGAAGTTATTTTTTCTTCCAATTCTTTTATTTGAGATACTAAGCTTTTATATTTATAATAAAGTTCTTGATATTCTTTTAGATAAAGAGTAAGTTCTAAAAAGTGATCTAAAAATTCAAGTTGCTTTTCTGGAGATAAAAGAGTATAAAATTCGTGTTGGCTTGTTAAAAGAATTAAATCCTTAGTAAGTTTAGAAAGTTCAGCAAGCGTTGCAGGAGAACCATTTATATAGATTTTTTGTCTATTGGGGGAAAAAGTTCTTTTAACATGTATTTCTTCTTGGGGAGTATATCCTGCTTCTTGTAATTTATGAAAAAGCCTTTCTCCTCCCCAGATAATAGCCTCAATCTCTCCTTCTTTAGCTCCAGGTCTTATATAATTAGCACCTCCTTTTTCTCCTAAAAGGAGTTTTACAGCTTTTATAAGAAGAGACTTTCCTGCTCCTGTTTCTCCAGTAAATACAACAAATCCTTTATCTAAGTCTAAATGAATGTTTTCTATAAGTACAAGATTGCTAATTTTTAATTCTAAAAGCACATACTTATTTTAAAAACATTCCTAAAATTTTCAAACCAATTATCTTTTTTTCCACTTCGCAAGTGGTATATTTTATAATAATTATAAAATAAAATTTGTTTAAATTTACAAAATAGGTCTTGACTTTTTATTTTTTTTTAAAAATAATCTTGTGGTATAAAGTGGGATAAAGTGGTAAAAAATGTTTAGAGGTAAATTTAAACACACTCTTGATGAAAAAGGAAGATTTAGCTTACCTGCTAAATTTAGAGAAGTCTTAAGAGTTAAATATGGAAGTGAAAATTTGGTAGTTACCAATTATCCAGATTGTTTAATAGCTTATCCTTTAGAAGAATGGCAAAAAATAGAAAATAAATTGTTATCTCTTCCTTGGGATGTTCCAGAAGTAAGACAATATGTAAGATATTTTTTAGGTGCTGCTGAAGAATACCAACCTGATAAACAGGGGAGAATACTTCTTTCTCAATCCTTAAGAGAAGAAATTAAACTTGAAAGAGAAGTAGTCCTTTTAGGAATGCTAACCCATTTTGAAATTTGGAATCCTAAGGATTTAGAATCTAAATTTAAAGAAACTAAAGAAAACTTTAATAAAGTTATGCAAATTATAAATCCTTACCTTACAGGAGTAAAAAATTTATCCTCATAAACCTGTATTATTAAAAGAGGTATTGGAGTGGCTAAATGTGAAAGAAAATAAAATTTATGTAGATGGAACTGTTGGATTAGGAGGACATAGTTCTGCAATTTTAGAAGCTTCCAAACCATCAGGTATTTTATACGGCTTTGAATGGAATGAAGATTCTTTCAAAATAGCTCAAGAAAGATTAAAGAGATATGGAAGCAGAGTAAAACTTTTTAATAAGAATTTCATTTTTATAAAAGAAGTTCTTCAAAAAGAAGATATCTTAGCAGATGGAATCCTTTTAGATCTTGGAATTTCTTCTTTTCTTTTAGAAGGAAGTAAAAGAGGATTCTCTTTTCAAAAAGATGAACCACTTGATATGAGAATAAATCTTTCCATAAATCTTACTGCTAAGGATATTTTAAATAATTATGACTTTCTAAATTTAAGTAATGTTTTTAAAAAAGGAGAAGTTCCTAAAGCAGATAAATTTGCCAAATTTATCTGTGGAAAAAGAAAGAAAAAAACCTTTGAAACTACGCAAGATTTAGTAAAAGCTATAAAGGAATTTTACAAAACTTCTAAAAAAGATTTGTTGGCAGTTATTTTCCAAAGTTTAAGAATAGAAGTTAATAGGGAGCTTGAAAACTTAGAAATAGCTCTAAAAGAATTTCCAGATATTTTAAAATCTTCTGGAAGAATAGTAATTATCTCTTTTCATTCTTTAGAAGATAGAATTGTCAAAACCTTTTTTAAAAGTGATCCTAGAATTAAGGTTCTAACTAAAAAACCTATAACTCCTTCAAAAGAAGAAATAAAAAGAAACCCAAGAGCAAGAAGTGCAAAAATGAGAGTGGGGGAAAAAATATAAATAATAAACCCATGATTTATAGACCTATTATAGAATATAACTATAAAAATAAAAAAGATAAAAGCAAAGATGAAGCTGTCTCTTTTAAAGACTGGATAAAAGAAATTATAATCGATAGTTTTATCTTTTTCTTTGGAATTTTAATTTTTGTTTTAAGTGTTGCCATTGCTTATAATACCTATCTTCTCATAAAACTAAAAGTAGAAAAAGTTTCTTTACTTAAGGAAAACCAAATTTTAAAAAAGGAATATCAATTTTTAACTTCAAAGAGAGTTGTATTAGAGAAAGCAAAAACTCTTGGATTTTATCCACCCCAAAATGAAGATATGATTAGGTTAGAATAAATGGAAAAAAAACAAAATTTTTTATTATTCTTAAGTATTTTTTTGGTTTTAGTAGTTTTTATAATTAACTTCTCAACAAAGAGAGTAACTGGAAAGCCTCCTGAATATAAAAATAAAAGAGGTTATATTTTTGATAGAAACTTAAATCCTCTTGCTATATCTTTGGAAAATTATAAAGCCTTTTATCTACTTAAAGATAATACTCTTTTCAGTTCCTCAGATATGACCATTCTTAAAAAATATTTGGGTTCTACTATAAATCTTTCTAAAAAGGGGTTTATTCTTCTTTCAGAAGACCTTAGCTTGGAAGAGATTGAAAATTTAAAAAAAGAAAAAAATGTAATAATTGAAAAGACTTTTAAAAGAAAAGTTCTACAACCCTATTTAAAATTCCTCATAGGAGAAACCTTTAATGGATATGGGGTATCAGGATTAGAAAAGATCTTTAATGAACACTTAAGTAGGGGGGATCCCCTAGTCTTATCTATTGATTTAAATTTAGAAAAAAAGATTTACAATATTATTTATGAATTAAATCTTTTATCTTTTGGAATAGCTATTTTTGATCTTAAAACTGGTGAATTGCTTTGTTATTTAGAAAATGAAAATTCAAAACTTTTTGATAGTTACTATCCTTTAAACTTATTTAATATTCCACCCTCTGAAATAAAAGATTTTAAATGGGTTTTAGGAGAAAATTTGATACTTAAAGAAATGAATACTACAAAAATAAATATTTGGCACATTGCTAAATGGTATATGGATAAGGTTTGCGATAAACCTATTATCCCTACTATTTTACGTCAAGAAACAAAGATCTGCGAACCAAAATCGGAAATCTTTGAAAATAAAAAATATATTTATAATTTAGATAATAATTTTATTACAGTTGCTTTTAAGGAGGATAAATTGGTTCTTTCTTTATTTGTTTTTGATCCTCAAGAGAAAGATTTATTAGATAAAAATAAAAAAATAATAAATTATATAATTTCTATGCTATGAAACCTTTAGGAGAACTTATCAAAAATTTGGAAATTATAAAAGCTTATTATGGAAGTCAACTTATAGAAAATTTTGCGCCATATAAATGTTTAAAAATAAAGGGGATTTCTGAAAATTCTAAAGAAATCAAAGATAGATTTATTTTTGTTGCAAGAAAAGGGACCAACCTTGATGGAGAAGTTTTTATTGAAGAAGCTATTAAAAGTGGAGCTCTTTTAATTATTAGAGAAAGTGATATAAATCCTGATGAGACCTATCCAGGAACAATTCAGATTCAAGTTAAAGATATTAAAAAAGCTTTATCTACTCTATCCCTAAATTTTTTTGAAAATCCTCAAGAAAAAATATTTTTAATTGGTGTTACCGGGACAAATGGGAAAACCTCAGTAAGTTACTTTACCAAAAACATTTTAAATTTATTAGGTTTTAAATGTGGATATATAGGAACTCTTTTTTATGAAACAGATAGAATTATTCCTGCCCTTGAAACTACACCCTCAATTCTAAAAGTTGCCAGTTTATTAAAAGAAATGGTAGATAAGGATTTTAAAGCTTGTGTAATTGAGGTTTCCTCACATGCTTTACACCAAGATAGACTTTTGGGGCTTTTCTTTGACATAGTAGCTTTTACTAATCTTTCAAGAGATCATTTAGATTATCATAAAGATATGGAAGATTATTATCAAGCAAAGAAAAAACTTTTTAAAGAATATTTAAAAGAAAATTCTAAAATAGTTATTTCCTTAGAAAGTGAATATGGTAAAAGATTAGCTGAAGAATTAAAAGATTTTTCTCCTCTTTTGGTTAATAATGAAGAAATTAAATGTGAAATATTAAATAAGAAAAGTAGATTAAGCTTTAAAATTAAAATCAAAGATAAGGAATATGAAATTCCAACTCAACTTTTGGGAGATTATCAAGCTAAAAATTTGGCAACCACTTTAGGAATTCTTTTAGCTATGGGATATAGAATTGAAGACCTCTTAGAACCTATTAAAAAACTTAAAAATCCAATTGGGAGATTGGAATTGGTAGCTGAATATAAAGGTGCTAAAATATTTGTAGATTATGCACATACACCAGAGGCATTAGCTGAAGCTTTAAAAAGTTTAAGTTCAATTAAAGAAAATAGATTAATTGTACTTTTTGGTTGCGGTGGAAATAGAGATAAAGGTAAAAGACCTCTTATGGGGAAGGTTGCAAGTATGCTTGCTGATGGAATAATTCTAACCTCAGACAATCCAAGATTTGAAGACCCAATAAAAATTATTGAGGATATTAAAAAAGGTATAAATTCATCCAAACTTTGTAAAATTATTCCTGATAGAAAATCCGCTCTTGAATTTGCTATTAAAAATTTACAAAAAGGAGATGTTCTTTTGGTTGCTGGAAAGGGACATGAGACCTATCAAGAGATAAAAGATAAAAGGTACCCTTTTTCTGATCAGGAAGAAATTTTAAAAATTATAAATGTCTTAAACGTACAATGAATGTAGAAATTAAGCTATCTACAGAAGATATAATAAAAGCTACTTCAGGAATTCTTATAAATGGAGATATGGGTATAGGTTTTAAAGGGATTTCAACAGATACAAGAATTATTGAACCAGGTTATCTTTTTTTTGCTTTAAAAGGTGAAAGATTTGATGGACATGAATTTTATAAAGATGCCATAGAAAAAGGAGCTAAAGGTTTAGTTATTTCTCGTTTCCCAAAGGGATTCAAACTTGAGGAAATACCTAAAACTATTTCTATAATTTTAGTAAAAGATACTCTTAAAGCTTTAGGAGATTTGGCAAGTTTCTGGAGAGATAAACTTAACGCTATTTTTATAGCTATAACAGGTTCATGTGGGAAAACTACTACCAAAGAATTGAGTTATAACATAATTTCTAAGTTCTTTAAAACTTTTAAAAACCACGCCAATTATAATAATTTAATAGGTGCACCTCTTATGCTTCTCTCTATGAAAGAAGATACAGAAGTAGGTATACTTGAACTTGGAACTAATCAAAAGGGAGAAATAGAAAGACTTTCTCAAATTGTAAAACCTCATATCTCAGTTATAACCTCTATTTATCCTGCTCATTTAGAAGGGCTAAGCTCCATAGAAGGAATTCTAGAAGAAAAGATAAGTTTATTTAAAAATACCCACAAAAATGGAACCCTTATTTATAATTTTGACCAAGAAATTTTAAGAAAAAGGGTAGAAAGTTTTTTACAAAATAAACTCTCTTTTGGATTTAGTGAAAAGGCAGACCTATCTTTAAAAAATTTAGTTTTTTCTGAAAACAAAATAAAAGGTGAAATAACTTTTAAAAATAACTCTTATTTCTTAGAGATAGAAAATATAGGAAAACACAATCTTTTAAACCTTTTAGCAGGTCTTTGTATTGCTATTTCCTTAAAACTTGATTTAAAAGAAATCGTCCCCTTAATAGGAAAAGAAATTCCTCTTTATAAAAGATTTAAAATTTTTGAGAAAAAAAATTTTCTTATTATAGATGATACTTACAATGCTAATCCCGGCTCTGTAAAAGCAGCCTTGGAATTCTTAAAAGAGATTTCAAAAGATTATGAAAAAAAGATAGTTATTTTTGGAGATATGAGAGAATTAGGAGAAAATTCAAAAAAGTTTCATAAGGAAATAGGAAGTCTTGTAGCTAAAGTTACTGATTTTGCTATTTTTACAGGTGAGATGGCCAAAAGTTATGAAGAAGGTTTTAAAAAAGAAACCCAAAATAAAAATTATGATATTTTTAATAGCGTAGAAGAATTTTTAGAAAAATTTCCTTTTAATAAATTTAAAGAAGAAAAGAAAAAAACAATTATTTTGGTAAAAGGTTCAAGAGCTTTAAGAATGGAAAGGGTGGTAGAAAGACTAAATAAGGAGTTAAGCTAATGCTTTATCACCTTCTTTATTCTTTAAAAGATATATCCATTATATTTAATGTTTTTAAGTATATAACCTTTAGAATGATCTGCGGAGCGTTAACCTCCTTTATCTTGGTTTATATTTTTATGCCCTATTTTATAAAATTTATGAAACAAAAACAATTTGGGCAAATTGTAAGAGAAGAGGGACCTTCCCATCATCAAGCTAAAACAGGAACTCCCACTATGGGAGGTGTGATTATAGTTGGAGTGATTGCTATTTCTGCACTTTTGTGGTGTAATCTTACTAATTATTTAGTTTGGATAGTTTTATTTGTTCTTTTAAGCTTTGGATTTATAGGGTTTTTAGATGATTTTTTGAAAATAAAAAGAAAAAAAAACCTCGGGTTAAGAGCAAGAGAAAAGTTTTTGGCTCAAATCATAATTGTATGTATTTTCTATCTGATTTTGTTTAAATTTTTAAATCTCCCTACTACTCTTAATTTCCCATTTTTTAAAAAATTAATCGTTGATATTGGAAGCCTTTATTTAATCTTTAGCCTGCTGGTAATTATTGGTAGTTCCAATGCTATGAATCTAACTGATGGACTTGATGGTCTTGCTATTGTACCTTTCATAGTAGTTGCTGGAGTTTACAGTATTTTAAGCTATGTAGCTGGGCATATAAAATTTTCAAGTTATTTATACCTTCCTTATGTGCCCCATGCTGGAGAATTGGCTATTTTATGTGCTATTTTAGTGGGAGCAGGATTAGGGTTCTTATGGTATAATTCCTACCCTGCTGAAATTTTTATGGGGGATGTGGGTTCTCTTGCTTTGGGAGCAACTCTCGGAGCTATTGCCATTATAATAAAGCAGGAATTTCTTTTGGTGATAGCTGGTGGTTTGTTTGTTCTTGAAGCACTATCAGTAATATTGCAAGTTGGTTATTTTAAAATCACTAAAGGAAAAAGAATTTTTAGAATGGCTCCTTTACATCATCATTTTGAGTTAAAAGGTTGGCCAGAAAATAAAGTAGTAGTTAGATTTTGGATTATATCTATAATTTTAGGACTTATTGCTTTAAGTACATTAAAAATAAGGTAGAACTTATGGAATTAAAAGACAAAAGAGTGGTAGTTTTAGGTTTTGGAAAAAGTGGGAAAGCAGTAACTAAGCTTCTTCTTAGGGAAAAAGCTGAGGTTATAGTCTCTGAAGTTAAAAAATCAGATGAGTTTTCTTCTGAAATTTTAGATTCTTTTAAAGCACAGGGAGTTTATTTTGAATTAGGAGGACACAAAAAAGATACTCTTCTTTCAGCAGATCTTATTATAACAAGCCCAGGGGTTCCAAGAGAAGTATATAAAGAATGTATTCAAAAAGGTATACCAGTATTAAGTGAACTTGAAATTGCTTGGCAATTTTTAAAAAATAAAAAAGAAACCATTGCTATAACTGGTACAAATGGTAAAACAACAACTACTGCTATAGTTTCAGAACTTCTTAAACTTTCAGGATACAAAGTCTTTACCGGCGGAAATTACGGGATACCTTTATCTGAACTTACAGTTTCAAATGTTTTGGTAGATAAAATTGTACTTGAAGTCTCAAGTTTTCAATTAGAAAATATTTATACCTTTTCTCCTAAGGTAGGAATCCTTTTAAATATTAGCCCTGATCATTTGGAAAGATATCATTCTTATGAAGAATATGCCTACTATAAATATAGACTTTTCGAATTTCAAAAAGAGGATGGGTATGCCATTTTACCTTTTAAAGAATCTTGGTTTGAAAAATTTAGTAAATTAATTAAAAGTAAGATTTTCTTTTTTAATGAAAAGGAAAATGAAAAAGTTATAGCTTATCTTAAACCAAGTAACATTTCATCTGAAGATGGTTTTATTATTAATCTGGAAGATGAAGAATTTTATTCATTTTTTGGTTTTAAACTTCTTGGAATCCATAATAAAATAAATTTTATGGTAGCAAGTTTAGGAGCCAGGCTTCTTTCTGCAAATAAAGAAAGTATAAAAAGATTAATAAAAGAATTTAGAGGCTTTCCTCATAGACTTGAATATGTAGGAGAATTTGGAGGGGTTTATTTTATAAATGATTCTAAAGCAACCAATGTAGATGCAACTTTGCAAGCATTAAAAAGCCTTCCAGGATCTATAATTCTCATTCTCGGAGGTAAACACAAAGGTGCTTCTTATACTCCTTTAATTCCTTATATAAAAGAAAAAGTAAGAATTTTAATTTTAATAGGAGAGTCTCGTTTTATTATGGCTGAAGAATTAAATGGAATTACTGAAACATATTTAAGTGAAACCTTAAGTGACGCAACCCTTTTAGCTATAAAATTTGCTAAACCAGGAAATATAGTACTTCTTTCTCCTGCTTGTTCAAGCTTTGATCAATTTAATGATTATAAAGAAAGAGGAGAAGTTTTTAGAAAAATAGTTTTAGAGATAGCTCCTTTTTATTTTAAGGAAAAGAGAGGAGGGATAATCCATTGAAGTGGCTTATTGTTGCTGGTGGAACAGGAGGGCATATTATACCTGGGGTAGCTATTGCCCAAGAATTATTAAAAATGCAAAGAGAAGTGTCTTTTGTTTCTGGGACAAGGAAAATAGAGGAAGTAATTTTAAAAAATAAGCCCTTTAAAGTTTATAGATTAGATGTAGAAGGCTTTATAGGAAGATCTTTAAAAGATAAAATAAGAGCCTTTATAAAAATGATTAGAGCTATAAAAGAAGCTTACAAGCTTGTCAAGGATTTAAATCCCCATATTATTTTTGCTACAGGAGGTTATATTTCTTTTCCGGTTGTATTAGTGGGAAAGCTTAAAAATAAAAAAATTGGTCTTCATGAGCAAAATATAGAACCAGGATTAGCAAATAAAATTCTAAGCTATCTAGTAGATAAGATTTTTGTAAGTATAGAAGAAAGTAAAAGATATTTTCCTGAAAAAAAGGTAGTTTTTTCGGGGAACCCTGTAAGAGAAGACCTATTAAATTTAAAACCAAGAGAACATTCCGGAAAAGGTTTATTGATTTTAGGAGGAAGCTTAGGAGCAAGATTCATAAACGAGCTTTCTTTAAAAATAGTGCCTTTGCTTTTAGATGAATATAAGAACCTCTTAATTATTCATCAAACCGGTTTAGATGATTTTGAGAGAATTAAAGAGGGGTACAAAAATTTGATAAAAGAAGAAAATAAAGCTCGTTTAAAGGTTTTTCCTTTTATAGAGGATATGAATTGGGTTTATTCTCAAGTTGATTTATTCTTAGGAAGATGTGGAGCAACAACTCTTGCTGAACTTTTTGCAGTAGGGCTTCCTGCTATTTTTATTCCCTTCCCTTATGCTACCAAAAATCATCAAGAAAAGAATGCAAAAATTCTTGATGAAAAGGGTGGAGCAATTTTAATAAGACAAAAAGAGGCAAATCCTGATAGAGTTCTAAAAGAGATAAAGTCTTTACTTGAAAACGAAGAAAAATTAAAAAATATGTCTCAAATTATGAAAAGTTTTTTTGTTAAAGATTCAAGAAAAATAATTATAGAAGAAATGGAGGGATTAGTAAAAAATGTCTTATAAAAAGAAAATCCATTTTATAGGTATTGGTGGAGTTGGAATGAGTGGTCTTGCCTTAATAATGCATTCTTTAGGATATGAAGTTGATGGATGTGATATTGCAAAAAGTAAATACACAGATTTATTAGAAAAAAAGGGAATTAAAGTATATTATCAACACTCTCCCTCTCATTTAGATTCAGTTGATATTGTAGTTTATTCTTCAGCTATAGCTCAAGATAATCCTGAACTTTTAAAAGCAAAAGAATTAGGAATATGGGTAATTCCAAGAGCTCAGATATTATCAGAGGTAATGAATCTTTATCCTAAAAGTATTGTAGTAGCAGGATCACACGGTAAAACAACAACTACTTCCATGATTGCTGAGGTTTTAATTAAACTTGGAGGGAATCCTACTGTAGTGGTAGGGGGAATAATAAATAACTTTAAAACTCATTCCCTTCTTGGTGAAAGAGAATTTTTAGTTGCTGAAGCAGATGAAAGTGATGGCTCCTTTCTTTGTTATAATCCCTATATAGAAGTTATTACTAATATTGATGAGGAACATCTTGATTTTTATGCAGATTTTAAGGCAATTAAGAAAGCTTTTATAAATTTTATAAAAAGATGCTCTCCAGAAGGAAAAGTAATTTTGTGCGGAGATGATTCTGGAGTAAAAGAAATATTAAAAGATATTTCAGGTCCCTTTTTACTTTATGGATTTTCAAAGGAAAATCATCTTGTAGGAAAAATTGTTGAAGATTCTGCCTATCCAAAAGTTGAAGTTTATTATTTAGACAAACCTCTTTCCTCATTTAAACTTTCTATTCCAGGAAAACACAATGCTTTAAATGCTTTAGCAGCTATAGGAGTTTCTTTGATTTTAAATCTTCCTATTTTTGAAGTAACAAAAGTATTAGAGAATTTTAAAGGTGTTGAAAGAAGACTTGATTTTAAAGGTATCTGGAGAGGAGCAATTTTATTTGACGATTATGCCCATCATCCTACAGAAATTAAAGCTACTCTTTCTACCATTAAAGAAGTTTATCCAGATAAAAAATTGGTGCTTATTTTTCAACCTCATCGTTATACAAGAATGAAAGCCTTGTGGGATGAATTTTTGCTTGCTTTAAAAGATCCTGAAATACTAATTTTAACTGATATTTATCCTGCCAGTGAAAAACCAATTCCTGGAATCTCTGGTTTCACCTTTTTTGAAAGCATTAAAAATATAAGGACTCCTAATCCTACTTTTTACGGAGAAACTTTTGAAGAAATTTTTGTGCTTCTTGAAAAAATAGCAGGAGAAAATCAGATAATTTTAACTATGGGAGCAGGAAATATTTATAAATTGCATAAGATGATTCTTGAACAAGAAAATGAAGAAAGATCAAAAAATGTGGTTTAAAGAATTAGACCAAAAATTGAAAGAATTAAAAGTAATTTTTAAAATTGATGAACCTTTAGCACCTTATACAAGTATCAAAGTTGGTGGCCCTTGTAGAAGAATGATTTTTCCGGAGAAAGAAGAATATTTGGTTTCTATTTTAAGATTTCTTGAAGAAACAGGAACCCCCTTTTTTATTCTTGGTGGAGGAAGTAAGCTTCTTGTGTCAGATGAGGGATTTGATGGGGTGGTGATTAATCTTAGTAAATTTAAAGGAATAGAAATAGTTAAAGAAAATAAAGAAAATATCATTTTAAAAATACTTGCAGGCACAAGGATTAACGAAATTATAGGAATGGGAATTAAAAAAGAATTTGGAGGTATTGAATTTTTAGGAGGAATCCCTGCAACTTTAGGGGGAGCTATAAAAATGAATGCAGGAGCCTTTGGAAATACTATCTCTCACTTGGTAAAAAGTATAAAAATTTTTAAAAATGGAGAAATAAAAAACATAGAATCAAAAGAAGATCTTTGGGAATATAGAAAATTTAAAGAAGATGGTATTGTTATCAGTGCAGAACTTAAATTTAAAAAAATGGAAAGGGATAAAATAAAAGCTCTTCTTAAAAAATATTTAGAGAAAAGAAAAAAGACTCAGCCACTTTTTGAAAAAACCTTTGGTTCTGTTTTTAAAAACCCACCCTCCCTTTATGCTAGTGCATTAATAGAAGCCTGTAATTTAAAGGGTTATCAGATAGGATCAGCAAAAATTTCTGAAAAGCATGCCAATTTTATAGTAAATCTTGGAAATGCGAAGGCTTCAGAAATTTTACAGCTTATGAAATTAGCTCAAGAAAAAGTATTTTTAAAATTTGGAATAAAACTTGAGCCAGAGGTAAATTTTTTAGGATGTTCTCTTTAATAAAAAATTTAACTAAAAATAAATACCTTTGGGTCATTTTAAGTATAATTTCTATTTTTACTGGAATTGTTTATTTACTTTATTTTACAGATCTTTTTGTATTGAAAGAAATTAAAGTATTAAATAATAAAAAGGTTACAGAAAAAGAGATTATAGAATTAACTGGCTTGAAAGGTGGGGAAAGGCTTTTTTCTATACCTATCAGGAAAATAAAGGAAAAAATCCTTCTTAATTCTAAGATTGAAGAAGTTGTTATAGTAAGACATCTTCCTTGTGCACTTGAGATAAAAATAAAAGAAAAAGAGCCTCTTGCAATTATTACTCAAGATAATAGAGGCTATCTTATAGATAAAAAGGGAGTTATTATAGAGCCCATTTTACCTGAGGATTACCAATTTTATCCTGTGGTTGAAATAAAAAATGAGGAATTTAAGGAGAAATTTTTAAATTTTTTGGTTTGGTTAAAAAATCAAAAAAATTATTTACCTGTCTATGAAAATTTAGCTATAGTTATTTTAGAAGAAGATAAGCTCATTTTTGTTACTAAAAATGATATAAAAATCTATTTTCCTCTTTTTTCTGAAAAGGATTGGACATATTTTTACAAAAATTTAGACAAAATAATAGCTTATTTATATGAAAAAGAATTGATCGAAAAAGTGGAACTTATAAGATTTGATTATCCATTGGGTTCGGCATTAATAAAATTTAGAGGTTAACTTATGGGAAAAGAGAAGGGTATTCTAGTTGTTGATGTGGGGACTACCAAAATATGTGCGCTCATTGGTGAGGAAAAGGAAGAAAAATTATGGGTTACAGGAATGGGATTAGCTCCTTCAAAAGGACTAAAAAAAGGAGCCATAATAAATATAGATGAAGCTACTCAAAGTATTAAAAATGCTATAGAAAAAGCTCAGATCCAAGCAAAGGTTCCTATAGAAAATGTTTATGTAAGTATTGCTGGAAGTCATATAAAAACGATTTTTAGCTCTGGTGTAGTAGCTTTAAAAGAAAAAATAGTAACTCCTTCTGAAGTTGAAGAAGTGCTTTATTCTGCTCAGACAATAGAACTTCCTCAAGATAGAGTCATTTTACACGTTATTCCTCAGGAATTTATAGTTGATCAGACAAGGGGGATACTTCAACCTGTTGGGATGTCAGGGGTGAGGCTTGAGGCTTATGTTCAGCTGATTACATGCAATCGGTCTAATCTCCAAAATCTATTAAGATGTTTTGAAAATCTAAATTTAGAGGTAGATGGTATCATTTTTCAAGGATTAGCTTCTGGAGAGGGGGTTTTAACTCCAGAAGAGAAAGAATTAGGGGTTATTCTTATTGATTTTGGTGGTGGAACAACAGATGTGGTAGTTTACTGGGATAATGTTTTAAGATTTGTCTTCTCACTTCCTGTAGGGGGAGAACTTCTTACTAATGATTTAGCTGTGGGATTGAGAACCTCAAGAAAAGAAGCAGAAAAGATAAAAATTGAATATGGGGTTTGCGTAAAAGAACTGGTAGAGGATGAAGAATTTGTTGAGGTCCTGGGGATAGGAAATCGTCCTTCAAGGAAAATAAGTAAGAAGATTCTTGCAGAAATACTGGAATTAAGAATAAAAGAACTTTTTGAATTGATTGAAAGAGAATTGCGGGGAAAAGTATTTGAGAATGAAGATACTTTAGATATTAAATCAAAACTTGGAAGTGGAGTGGTAATAACTGGCGGTTCAGCGCTTCTTCCTGGGATAATTTATTTAACTGAACAATTATTAGATTTACCTGCAAGAATTGGTTATCCTTCACAGCTTCCTGGGCTTACAGAAGAGATTTATCATCCTCAATTTGCTACCTCAGTGGGTATGCTTTGGTATGTTTACAATTTAAAAGAAAAAATAAAAGAGGAAAAAAGAGGAGGGATAATTGAAAAATTAAGAAAAAGTTTGTTTAAATTTATAAGAGGAGGGTAAAATAATGGGCATTTTTTTTGAATTATTAGATGAAGAAACCAAAGTTCAGCCAAATATAAAGGTAATAGGTGTTGGAGGGGCAGGAGGAAATGCAATAGCTAATATGATAAAGAATAAATTACAGGGAGTTGAATTTATCTCAGCCAATACAGATTTTAGGGTTTTAGAACTAAATCCTGCGCCTCTTAAAATACAATTAGGTAAAAAATTAACTAAAGGTTTGGGAGCTGGTGGTAAACCTGAAATTGGAAAACAGGCAGCTGAAGAAAGCGAAAAGGAAATAAGAGATATTTTAAAAGATGCTGATATGGTTTTTATTACAGCAGGGATGGGTGGAGGTACAGGTACAGGAGCAGCTCCTATAATAGCAAATATTTGTAAAGATTTAGGTATTCTAACTGTTGCTGTAGTTACTAAACCTTTTTCTTTTGAGGGTAAATTTAGAATGAAAATAGCAGAACAGGGATTGGAAGAATTAAAAAAATATGTGGACACCCTTATTATTATTCCAAATGATAAACTTCTTACCCTTGGATCACCCCAAGAAAGACTTGTAGATATGTTTAAAAAAGCAGATAATGTGTTATATTATGCAGTAAAAGGGATTTCTGATTTAATTTTTTCTCCTGGATATATAAACCTTGATTTTGCAGATGTTAAAGCATTGATGGAAGAAAGTAAAGGTACAGCTTTAATGGGTATGGGAGAAGCAAAGGGTGAAGGAAGAGCTGAAACAGCAACCCAAATGGCGATTTATAGTCCTCTTTTAGATGATATTTCTATTTCTGGAGCTAAAGGAATATTGTTAAATATAAGTGTTCATCCTGATACGTTAACTATTCATGAAACACAGGTAATTACAGGAACAATTGCTAAAGAGTTGCATCCAGATGCAAAGGTTTATTGGGGAGTTGTTTTTGACGAGAATCTAGATGATTCTTTAAGAGTTACTGTGATCGCTACAGGGCTTGAAAAATTTGAAGAAAAGGAAAAGAAAGAAAAAATTATACAAATGGATGAAAGTTTAAAGAGAAAGAGTGAAAAACAAAAGCAAAGTAGTTTTAATATATTTGACGAAGAAATTTTAGACATACCAACCTTTTTAAGAAGAAATGCTGATTAAAGGAGGTGGTAAATGTGATTGAAATTGCTACCTTTGAGGATCCTGTTAAAAAACAACCCTTAAAATTAGCCCTTTTCAATATTGATGAAGTATTAAAACCTCCTTTTCAGAGAGATATTTCAGAAAGTTTGAAAAAACACTTAGAGATGGTGATAGAAAAGCTTGGATTTTTAACTCCTATAGTAGTTGTACCTAAAGATGGTAAATATTATGTGGTTGATGGTTTACATAGACTTGAAGCAATGAGAGATCTTGGAGCAAGAGAAATAAGTGGGATTATTGTGGATGAAAGTCTTTATCATTATATACTTGAATTTAATACGGAAAAACCACCTAATGTGAAAGAAAAATCTAAACAAGCTTATAGATTATATCAAGATTTATTAAAAGAAGATTCTAATATGATTGAAGAAGACCTTTTTACCTATTTTAAAGACCCAATATTTATTACTTTCGGATTTACTATAGAAGAGTTTGATCCCAGGTTTCCTGCAAGTTTTTATGAGAACTTTGTTTCAAAAATTGATAATTTTTTACCTATGTCTTTAAGTGAAGCTGCTGAGGAAAGAAGAAAAAGGGCTTCTGCTTTGATAGAGTTAAATAAAGTTGTAAATGAAAAGTATGCTGAATTTGGATGGGAAAATGCCTTAATGAAAGGAGAAATAGTAAGAAAGGCAGTACAAAAGGCTTATGGGATGAGAGTAAGAACTATTGAAGAAGAATTTTATACTGCAGTAGAAAGAGTAAAAGAAGCCTGCCAAAATCTAACTACAGAAGATTTTGGAGGAGAAATATTATAATGGATGCTACTTATAAACCCATTTTGAGATATGTAGATGTTATTCCAGCTAAACATGAAGGAAAACCTGTATTTTTATTAAGAGATCCTGTAGGTATTATTGAGGAAATTGTTGTTGTTCCTCAAAATGTAGTTTTTTTGCTTTCTTTAATGGATGGCAAACATGATCTCAGAGATCTTCAAGTTGAAGCTACAAAAAGATTTGGAGAAATTGTTCCTTTAGAAGAAATATTTAAGATTGTTAATTTTCTTGATGAAAAGGGATTTTTGTGGAGTAAAAATTTTGAAGAAATAAAAAGTAAAGCTTATGAAAATTGGTTATCTCTGCCTTTAAGACCTATGGCGCATGCTAACCAAGTCTATCCTCTTTCAGCTTCAGAAGCTAAGTTTTTTATAGAGGATATTTTAAAATTATGTAGTCCTGATTCTTCAAAACCTCCCAAAATTTTAATTGTTCCACATATTGATATAAGAGCTGGGGCAAAAGCTTTTGCAGAAAGTTACAATAGATTTAAAATACCTTCTGGCTCAAGAATAATTATTTTAGGAGTTGGACATCATTTGGATCTTCCTTGGTCTGTTCTTACAAAAGATTTAGCAACTCCTTTTGGAGTGGTTAAAAGTGATAGAGGAGGGTTGTTATATCTCAGTAATTCTAAAAAAATTGAATTATTCCCTAATCATATAGCTCACAAACTAGAACATTCTATTGAATTTCAAGTTCTTTTTCTACATCATTTATTAAAAGATGAATTTGTTATTCTTCCCTTTTTAGTAGGTCCTTTAATGGTCTTTTTTGAAGATAAAACTAAGGAATTGGTAGAAAGGTTTATAGAAGCATTATCTGAATTGATAGATAATAAAACTTATATTATTTTGGGGATAGATTTTTGTCATCTAGGTCCAAGATATGGAGATCCCTTTGAAGTATCAGAAATTCATGTAAAGAAAATATTAGAAACAGATAAAAGATTGTTAGAACTTTCTTTTAACAAAAATTCTGAAGATTTTTTAAATGAAACAAAAAAACTTGCTCCTATGAAAATATGTGGTCTTTCTTGTCTTTATTTAGTTAACTTACTTTTAAACAAAGCAAATATTAAAGGAGAATATCAAATATTTTATCAAGAAGCTATACCCTTTGGTCAGGGTTCTGTAGTTTCTGTAGTTTCAGCAGGATATTATTTTTAAACTATTAAAGAGCCTTTTTATTTTTTCTGGATCCTTTTTTCCTGGATAAAGCTCCACTCCTCCTGCTATATCAATTGCATAGGGGGAAACTTTTCTTATTGCAGATAAAACATTGTTAGGATTTATACCTCCAGCTAAAAAAACTTTATAACCTAAAGAGACAACTTTTTTTGCTATCTCCCAATTAAATGTTTTTCCGGTTCCCCCTGGGATGTCTTTTACATAAGTATCAAGTAATATAGCATAAGCATTTTCCCAAAGGGATAATTCTTTAAAATCAAGGATATTATCCTTTACTTTAAAAGCTTTTATTACTCTTTTTAATCCTATCTTTTTTCCAAATTGAAGTGTTTCTTCTCCATGAAGTTGGATAAAATCCACTCCTAAATCAAGAGCCTTTTTAACTTCTTCATAAGAAGGATTTACAAAAACAACCACTTTTTTAGCTTTTTTTACTAAAGAAAGAAGTTCTTTTAATTTATTATTTACATATCTTGGAGATTTGGGATACATGATAAAACCCATATAATCCAATGGAAAATCATTTAAAAACTTAATATCTTCTTCCTCTTTAAGACCGCAAATTTTAATTTTAACCATAAAAGATTTATGTTTTTCTATCAAAATAGATATTTTTCCCTTTTACACTTAAAGGAATACCTATTATTACCTGACCAGGCAAAAGATTTAGTTTTTTAGCTGCAACTCCTATGGTATACATTACTCTGTTATCAATACACAGATCTTTAGCTTTAGCAGCTGCAGAACCTATAGCTATTCCCATATCCAAAAGTTTCATGGCACAGACAGGGCCATCTAAATCTAAATCTGGCTTAGGTTGTTTTAAAATAGTATCACAATTAAAACCGCAGGCTCCACAGTTTAGCCCTAAAGGTTTTGTAAAATTAACAGAAATTAAAATTATGGCTTCAGAGTTTCTCACATTATCAGCGTCTCTCTTGAAAAATTTAAATGCTTCTCCTTTTTGCTCTGCTACTCTTTCCATCTCTTGAGCAAGTTTTTCCTTTTCTCTCTCTTCGGTTATAAGTCCAAAAATAAGATCATCTATACCTTTTGCCTTTGGAGCAGTTCTTGCTGCAACTAAAATTTCCTTAGCTAAGGATTCTACCACCTCTTTTTCGGGATTTATCTTCATACCCCCCTCCTAAGAATCTATTTTGTTTTTATATTATCTTTATTATGAGTTTGTTTTTTGACTTTTCTTAATTCTAATTGATATTTAATAAGTTGTCCAAGAAATAAAATTATTCCTGAAAGTAACCCTAAAATAAAACTAATAATAATTATTAATGCAAGCGGAATATCTTCTAAAGTTATTCCAGGTAAAAGATGGACTTTAATTTTTGGTTCTACATTAAAAATAACAAAAAATGCTACTAAAAGAATAACTATTATCCACAAAATCAATCTAATAAACATTTTTAACCTCCTTACTATTTTAATTAAATCTTTTTTGAAATTTAGAAGAATTATTTTACTTTACAATTTATCCTTTATTCTCTTTTATTTTTTAGGTCTTTTAAAAGTTCTTTAACTCTTTCTAAAGTAACGATATATTTTCTTCTACAAAAGTTACAAGTTACTTCTACGGGTTCTCTTTTTTCTATGAATTCTTCTAATTCTTTTTCTCCTAAAGCAATAAGCATATTCTCTACTCTTTTTTGACTACAGGTACATTTATATTTTAATTTTCTTTTTTCAAGAATTTTTATATTTGGTAAAAGCATAGCTAAAATTTCTTCTGGGGTTTTTCCTTGGGATAAAAGGGTAGTAATAGGTGGAATTTTCTTTAATTTTTCTTCAAGTTCTGTGATTTCTTTATTTTTTGCTTCAGGTAATTTCTGAATTAAAAAACCTCCTGCGGCAAGGATTTTTCCATCGGTCCCTACAAGCACTCCTAGAGATACTGCTGAGGGGATTTGTTCTGATACTGTAAGATAATAAGCAAGATCTTCTGCAATTTCTCCAGAGATTAATTTGGTTGAACTTTGATAAACCTCTTTTAGCCCCAGGTCTTTAACTACAGAAATAAAACCATTTTTACCAATTGCTTTACCGACAGGTAGTTTTTTGTCTTTAATCTCTAGATACACGTTGGGATTTCTTACTGTGCCCCTTAATTCTCCTTTATAATTTCCTTCTGCTAAAACTTCTCCTAAAGGTCCACCTCCACTTATTTGAAGAAGTATTTTTCCGGTTTTAAGATCTGCTGAAAGAAGAGCAATTCCTGCGAGAGCTCTTCCGAGAGCTGCTGAAGCAATAGGGCTTAGACCTTGAAGTTTTCTTGCAGTTTCAACCACATCTTTACATTCCACAGCAAAGGCTCTAAAATTTTTATTAGCAGGTATTGCTCTTACTACGTAAGCCATTTTTTAAAATTCCTTAGTTCTTTCATTATCCTTAATGCTGATCTGGGATCTATTAGATTAGCAGTTCCAACTTGAAAAGCCTTTGCTCCACAAAGTAAATATTCTAAAGCATCCTTTCCAGACATTATACCTCCACACCCTATAACAGGAATTTTTACTTTTTTGACAATTTCATAAACTAAACGTAAGGTAAGTGGTTTTATAGCTGGACCCGATAATCCACCTTGTAAAATTTTAAATGGTTCTATATTAACTACAGCTAAAGCTGGGTAGGTATTGGCAACAACTATAGCATCTGCGAAACATTTTTCACATATTTCAGCTATTTCATAAACTGGACCTACTGGAGAAAGCTTTACTGCTAAAAATTTTTCCCAGACCTTTCTTACTTCTTTTATAAGTTCTAAAACCATTTTTGGGTCATAGGAAAAATAAAGCCCACCTCTTTTAACATTTGGGCAAGAAATATTAAGCTCTAAACCATCTATTTTTTCTTTTTTCAATTCAGAGGCAAGTTTTACAAAATCCTCTATTTTTTCTCCATAAAGATTTATAATAACAGGAACTCCATAGTTTATAATTTTAGGAAGATAAACCTTTTTAAATTCTTTTATTCCTGGATTTTCAATCCCGATAGAATTTATAAGTCCACAAGGGATTTCAAAAAGTCTTGGAGGTGGGTTTCCTTTTCTTTTTCTAATAGAAATACCCTTAGTTACTAAAGCACCTATGTTTTTTTTGATTTCTTCAGAAGTAAAGAATTTATCTAAATTTTCTCCCAAGCCCCAAGTGCCAGAAGCAAGCATTAATGGTGTTTTAAGTTTTAGATTGTTTATTTTAACTGAAAAATCCAATATCTATCTCCTTTGCTAAAAAAGTTGGACCATCTATACAAAGGTGTAAATAATTTCCTCTTTTTAAAGGTATAACACATCCCATACAAAAACCTACTCCACAAGCTAAAAAAGTTTCCATAACTAAATAGGTTTTTACTTTATATTTTTCTCCTAATTCCTTTATTTTTTTAAGCATTAACTTTGGACCACAGGCTAAAATTATTTTAGGATTTTCTCTAAGTTCTTTTTCTACTACATCTGTAACAAATCCTTTATATCCTTTTGATCCATCATCTGTAGATATTTTTATAGGTATACCAAAACTTTTTAAAAAGGATAGTCTTACTAATTCATCTTTTGTTTTAGCTCCATAAAAAATTTTTTCAGGAGGATAAAAGCCTCTTTTTTTAATAGCTTTCTGTAAAAGAAATCCAAAACAAGCTATTCCAATTCCTCCAGCACAAATTATATAATTTTTTAATCTAGGGAAAGGCTTTCCTAAAGGACCTAAAAACTCAAGACTTTCTCCTTTTTTAATTTCACTTAAGGCTTTTGTTCCTTTTCCTACTATTTGATAAAGAATATAAACTATATTTTCATCTACCGCATGGATACTAAAGGGTCTTGGAATAAGGGGGTCCATCCTTTCATTAATTTTTATTTTTAAAAATTGACCAGGCTCAAAACTTTTCAAAATCTTTTTAGAAACTTCGATTCCTAATAAATAAATATTTTTTGCCTCTTTTCGGTTTAGGAGAACTTTTCCTTTATACATTTCTAAAAAATTTCCTTAAGAAAACTTAGAGACTCATATTTTTTAAAAGCGGATCTTAGTTTTTGTAAAAGATCTCTAAAAGTAAATTTTTCTTTTACAGGGATTCTATATAAATTACCTACCCATTTTTTTAACTCCTTTTCTTCTGGTAAGATAGGGAGTTCATCCACATCTACTGTATTTAAAAGATAGTCTGGAATCTCTTCTTCCAATCCTTTTTTGTATTGATCAAGAAATTTTAATAAATCAAGGATATTTCCGTAAAGACCTCCGAGATCTATATTTTCAACAAGTTGTAAAACTATTGTACTTATTTGGAAAAGAAAGGGTGGGAGTTCAGCCAATCCCTTTTCACAAGGTATAGTAGATGCAGTAATACGACACATAAGAGGTCTTCTTTCGTAAATTTTACACAATTTTTCTTTAGTTAAAAAAGGGCAAGGATTTAAAGATTCTGGAATTTCTTCCATAGAAGGTTCTGCTCCCTCTTTATAGGAAAGTAAAATTTGATTATGAGTAAGTTTAGGACGAAGATATCCCTCTATTTGAAAAAGCTTTTTAAAGTCTTTTTCTGAAAGAATATCAAGTATATAATAAGCCTCAATTGAAGTTGCAAAAATTTTTTGGGTACAACAAAGACTACATCCTGGTTTACAAGCAAGAGGAAAAGCTTTGTAGGTGGTCTCTACATAATCATATAAAATTTTCAAAAGTTGTATTTTTTCAGGTATGGCAAAATCTAAAACCGTATTAATTTTTACTTACTCCTTAAAAAGGGTTTTAAAAATCTTTCAAAAAACATGTAAGTTTCTTCAGGTCCTAAAATTTTACAAATACTTATAAAGATTATAGCTCCTAAGGGAATACCTAAAAAAATCTTAAGCATTTTTCCTAAAATAAATATATTTAAAATTTCTAATATCCCAATTAATCCCAAGCTTGCAAGAATTAAAGTAAAAAGACATCTTAATATAAACTTAAAATCTAAAACTCCTATTTTATAAATAGCCATAGTAAGCAAAAATAAAGATTGGAAAACAAGAGATAAACTTGTTCCTAAAGCTACACCATTTATTCCTAAATTTTTGATAGTTAAAAGAATAACCACTACATTTGTAATTACTGCTATTATGCTTCCAAAGGCAGGGATAATAGTTTTACCTAAGGAATAAAATAAAGGAACTGCTATTTTTGAAAGTCCATAAAAAGGAAGTCCCAGAGAAAAAATTTGTAAAATTTGAGAAGTTTTTAAAGTATCATAAAATGTAAATTTTCCTCTCTCAAAAAGAACTCCAATTAAAGGATATGAAAGCATAAAAAGACCTATAGCAGAAGGAATAGATAAACTTAAGGAAACAATAAGGGTTCTGGAAAAGGTATCTTTAGCCATTGTAAAGTCTTTTCTTGCAATCTGTCGAGAAAGTTCTGGCAAAAGTGCTTGTGAAAGACCTACTCCAAAAAGTCCAAGGGGGACATACATAATTCTAAAAGCATAAGAATACCAAGAAACCGCTCCTTCTCCACAAGAGGTAGCAAAGAAGGTGTTGATAAATATATTTATCTGAACTACAGAAAGTCCTAAAATAACAGGGAACATAAGTCTTAAAACTTCTTTAAAATACTCATCTTTAAAATCTGGAGAAAAGGAAAAAGAAAAACCCTTATTTTTAATTAAGGGATATTGAAAAATAACTTGAAACAATCCTCCTAAGGTAACTCCAACTGCCATAGCATAAATTGGATCTATTGCCATATTTATCAAAAAATAATAGCCTGCAACCCCTATTATGATAGAAGCTAAATTAAAAAGTCCTGAGGATAAAGCAGGAAGAAAAAATATTCTAAAAGAATTTAACATACCTGCTAAAATGGAGGCTAAACTTATAAATAAAAGAAAGGGCATCATTATTTGAGTAAGTCTTATAGTGAGGATAAACTTATAGAGATCTTTCTTAAATTCTGGGGCAATAATTGAGACTATAAAATTTGCAAAAATTATTCCTAAGAAAATTATAATTACAAGAATGATTAAAAAGTTTGAAATAAGAATTTGAGCAACTTTAAAACTTTTTTCTCTTCCTTCTTTTTCCAGTTCTGAGCTAAAAACTTTTACAAAAGCCGAACCAAGAGCACCCTCTGCAAAAAGGTCTCTTAAGAGATTAGGAATTCGATAACCCACTACAAAGGCATCCATACTTTTTCCAGCTCCAAAAAAGTAAGCAAGCACTTGTTCTCTTACAAGTCCAAGAAGTCTACTTATGAAAACTGCAATGGTTACTGAAGTAGCTGAATGGGTTATACTTTCAATTTTTTTCATTATAACTCTTGGCAAAAAGATTAATAGATTTATTATATTAACATATCTAACTGTTTAACCAACCCCCCAATTAGGAGGAAATTTATGCCTATTAGCACTATTGAAGAGGCTTTAGAAGATATTAAGAAGGGGAAAATGATTATTGTTGTTGATGATGAAGATAGAGAAAATGAAGGGGATTTGGTATTACCTGCAGAAAAAGCAACTCCTGAAACAGTAAACTTTATGGCAAAGTATGGAAGGGGTCTTATATGTTTAGCTATAACTCCTGAAATAGCAGAAAGATTACAACTTCCTTTACAACCAAGAAGAGGAGTTGATCCTTTTGGGACAGCTTTTACAGTATCTATAGATGCTAAGCATGGAATAACTACAGGTATATCAGCTTATGATAGAGCTTATACTATTAAGCTTATAATTGATGAAAATAGCAAGCCTCAAGATTTTATAACCCCAGGACATGTTTTTCCAATTATAGCAAGAAAAGGAGGAGTTCTTGTTAGAGCTGGTCATACAGAAGCAGCGGTTGATCTTGCACGTCTTGCTGGTTTCAAGCCAGCTGGTGTAATTTGTGAAATTATGAAAGATGATGGGACCATGGCTCGTCTTCCAGATCTGGAAAAGTTTGCAGAAGAGCATAGTTTAAAGATAATCACTATAAGAGATCTTATAGCTTACAGAATTAAAAAAGAAAGCCTGGTAAAAAGAGAAGTAGAAACCTATATTCCTACTCAATATGGAATGTTTAAACTTATTGCTTATTCAAATTTTATTGACAAAGCAACTCATATAGCCTTGGTAATGGGAGAAATAGATGAAAATCCTGTATTAGTAAGAGTGCATTCTGAATGCTTAACAGGGGATGTTTTTGGTTCCTTAAGATGTGATTGTGGGTCTCAGTTAAGGAAAGCTATGGAATTGATTTCTAAAGAAGGTAAAGGTGTTCTTCTTTATCTTAGACAGGAAGGAAGAGGTATAGGGCTTTTAAATAAACTTAAAGCTTATAAATTACAAGAAGAAGGTAAAGATACAGTAGAAGCCAATTTAGCTCTCGGTTTTAAGCCTGATTTAAGAGATTATGGAATTGGTGCACAAATATTAAGGGATTTAGGAGTAAGACAGATGAAGCTTATGACAAATAATCCGAGAAAAATTGTAGGGCTTGAAGGTTATGGTATGAAAGTAGTAGAAAGAGTTCCCCTTGAGATACCACCAAGACCTGAAAATTACAATTATTTAAAAGCTAAAAAAGAAAAATTAGGGCACATTATCAGTTGTTTAAAATAGTAAAATCTTGACAAAAGTTAAAAATATAATATTTTTAGTGTTTGGTTGCCGGGGTAGCTCAGTCGGTAGAGCAGCGGACTGAAAATCCGCGTGTCCCTGGTTCGATTCCGGGCCCCGGCACCTCCATTAAATCTTCTCTTATGTTAAAAAGAAGTTATTTCCTATTTTTAAGTTTAGTTTTCTATCTAATTTTTATAAATAATTCTTTCCTTTGGGCTGAATTTGAACATTGCCCTCCTTCTAGAGAAATACTTATATCCGTTACTTATGCAAAAATTTATGAAAATAAGGGTGAAATTGAAAAAGCTTTAGAATACTACAACGAAGCACTTTCTATTAGCCGAGAAGTAAAAAATAAAAGATGGGAAACATTTATTCTTACTAATATGGCAAAAATTTATGAACAAAAAGAAGATTTAAATAAAGCCCTTGAATATTATAAAGAAGCTTTAAAAGCCTCAATTGATGAAAAAGACAAAGCTTTCATAAATAGTTATATTGGTGAGATTTATCTTAAAAAAAATGATTATTCAAAGGGAATTGAATATTTGAAAAAGGGAATTGAAATTGGTGAAAAAATTAAAGATTTTCAAGTAACTGGAATAGGTATGATTAAACTTGGAAGGGTATATTTAAATTTAAAGAATTTTCAAGAGGCTGAGACATATTTAAAAGAAGGATTAAAAAGAATTTTAGAAACAGATGAGGATATTTGGAAAGCTATTGCTTATGAAAATTTAGGAGTTTTATATTTAAATCTTGAAAATAAAGAACTTGCCAAGGAATATTTTGTAAAATCTTATAAACTTTATAAATCTATCGGTGCTAACTCTAAAGCTAAAGGGGTGTTATCTTTAATCCAAAATCTTTAAATTAAATTTATAAAAAAGAAAGAGGTTTTTATAAAAAGAAGAGGTCTTATTACTTTTATGGAAAATCCACTAACTCTTAAATATAAGTATACATTTATCCTTTGCTATAGCAAGATTTTGCTTTACTGCAGGAATAGATAGAGTTTTATTCCTTTCTGAGCACAAAGAAGCATCTTTTAGATTAAATTATGAAGGTCTTATAAAAGAATGAGATTATTTCTTTTAGTATTTTTATAAATAGAGAAAGATATTGAAATTATACTAGAGATTAATAAAGAACTTGATTATGAAAAAGCTTTAAAATAGTTAAAACTTTAATTTAAGGGAGGTAATATTATGAAAGTTTTAATAGTTTATTATAGCACTTATGGTAATACTTATAAAATGGCTTTAGAAATAGCTGAAGGAGTGAAAGTTATTTCTGGAGCAGAACCTGTGATAAGAACTGTCCCTAAACTTATACCTGAGGAAATAATCAACTCAAGAGAAGATATGAAAAGAGGAAAAGAGCTTCAAAAGGGTATTCCTTTGGTCACTCTTGATGACTTCCGAGAAGCAGGAGCTATTGCTTTTGGAACGCCTACAAGATTTGGAGTAGTTTCGGCTCAACTGAAAAATCAAATTGATAAACTTTCGCCTTTATGGCAAGAAGGAGCTTTAGAAGGAAAACCAGCAGGTATTTTTGTCTCTACTTCTACCCCACATGGTGGACAGGAAATGACTGTATTTTCTCTTCTTCCAGCTTTACTTCATTTAGGTATGA
>Ga0185307_1000355_pt1 | contig 29477 bp, 23 predicted proteins | sample LHCtaG_FD_128010 | JGI IMG/M metagenome (GOLD analysis project Ga0185307, IMG submission 128010) | Hot spring microbial communities from Little Hot Creek, USA to study Microbial Dark Matter (Phase II) - LHC4sed_matched (SPADES... | ecosystem: Environmental > Aquatic > Thermal springs > Hot... | reverse complement strand
CTGAAGTTCCCCGGCAGGATGATCCTGATCGAGGGGTCTGAGACGCTGTAGAAAACCGACTTTCTCCCCAGCGAGGAGAGCCCGAACCCGCCGAAATCGATGGGGAAAACTTGTTTATCAAAAGTTGGAGAAATCCCCATCAAGCTCCACCGAAAATCAAGGATGAGGTGAAGGGGGGGGTCATCGTCAAGCGCGAGCGATGTGGAGGGTGGTTCGCGATCTTCCAAGTCGAAAATGGGCCAGAACCGCTGCCGAGGACTGGTCGTAAGATCGGCTTGGATGTAGGCATCAGGCACTTCCTGACGACACGGAGGGTCACCAAATCGAGAATCCACATTTCTACGAGAAATCGCTCGAGCGGATAAGGGTGGGGCAGAAGCAACTTTCCGGAAAGAAGAAGGGTTCAAAGAACAGGGAGAAGGCAAGCCTACAACCTGCAATAGGGGTCATCGAGAAGGCCCTGTTGGAGGTGGGAAGCGAGGCACCGCCGCGAGAAAGGGTCAGAGCGGTCAAAAACGGGCTCAGAGATAGAGTCGGCCCTTTCCGGTCTGGGGGACAACTTCCTTCCGCAGTTTAGGGTCGCCCTTTCCTGGCTCGAGCGCAGGTGGAGGAAGTCGAGAACCTGGGCGAGAATGAAGCAGACGGCTGCTGAGCAGCTGTTGGAAGAGGGAGACGATGTGGAGACCTAGCGGCTGGGGGGAGCGGGCTGGAGAGGGCTAAAGTGAGGGCAAGCTGGACAACCCTACCCTTCCCTCCCTTCTGAGGTTCCTGGGGAGCGCCCAGCGGGAACTTTTGACCCCCACCCTTCCGGAAGCCCTCCCCCCTCATCCCATGGGACCACCCGGCCTTTCGGTTCTCAGGGATGAAGGTCTCGGCCGTCCGCTTTTCCCGGAAGATCCCTGCGGTAGACTGGGGGAGAAGGGGAGCACCCCGATCTTCCTCTGGTTTCTGAGGGTGACGGTTTGGTGGGGACAGTACACCGTTACGCTCGAGTTGGAGAGCGAGCCCGTGGAAAGATCCTCGATTACGAGAATCCCACCATCCCCTGAGCTTTCCGCTCCCCGCCCACTATTCCCTCTCCTAACGCCTACAGGATCCCCAAGCGGAGGTTCCAAACTAGGGTCATCGTCCTCCTCCAAGTATTTTGAAATCCTCGAAAAGTGCCACCAAACTCAACATCACCCTGTGCCTACCCCGGATGGACCCAAATTGAAGAAGTATCCTATAAGCTCGAGATAATTTAGCCCGGGAAATTTTGAGCCTCTGCGCCGGATCAACCCGAGATTTTAACGTTCCGCTTACCCTCCGGGAAATGGGTCTCAGGCTGATGCCTCTGCATGTTCCTGAGAAGCTCGAGTTTCAGCGAGATGGCCTCCAGCTTGACAACCAGAGTCTGCTCCATCTCCTTCAGGATGGGCCTGAGCCCCTCCATGACCTCTCTCGAAACGTGGAGAGAAAGCGGCTGTATCCCCGCCTTTTCGAATTCCCCCCTGAGGCGCTCGATCAGAAGCTCGATTTCCTCTGGGGGGAATCCCATGGCTACGAAAACGTCATAGATCTCTTCATCCTGGAATCCCAGCCTCATCATGGTCCTCATCACGTCCGAGACCGCCACGCCCTTCATCCCGATTCTTGTAGCGAGCACCCTCTTAAACCGGAAAAAAATCGGTTGATGGAGTATGCCTCCCACCCCCTGCTCAAGCCCAACACCCTGGAGCTGAGGGACTACCAGACCAGAATCCTCTCCGAAATACTGGGCAGGAACTCACTCGTCATCCTCCCCACCGGAATGGGGAAAACCTACGTGGCCCTCCTAACCACCTGCGGAAGGCTCGCCCGGTTCCCGGACAGCAGGGTTCTCCTGATGGCCCCGACCAGGCCCCTCACCGTGCAGCACTACGAGACCTTCAGGAGGTGCCTGAACCTGCCCGAGGGGGAGCTAAGGTTTCTCACCGGCGAGATCGCCCCCTGGGAGAGGGAAAGGGCATGGAAGGAGGGGAAGGTTTTCTTCGCCACCCCACAGGTGGTGGAGAGGGATCTCCTGACCGGGAAGCTCTCGCTGGAGGATTTTTCCCTCCTCATCTTCGACGAGGCGCACAGAGCGGTGGGGGATTACCCCTATGTCTTCATCGCCTCCCAGTACCTGAGAACCGCCAGAAACCCGATGATTCTGGCCCTGACGGCCTCTCCGGGCGGTGAGAGGGAGAGGATCGAGGAGGTGAAGAGGAACCTCTCCATCGAGTGCGTGCAGCTGAGGACGGAGAAGAGCAGGGATGTGAGACCCTACCTCATGCCCGTCCAGGTGGAGTGGAGGAGGGTGGAGCTACCCGAGTATTTCGTCACCCTCAAGCGGCTGCTGGAGGAGCAGCTGAAGGAGCATCTCCAAGCCCTCAAAAAGACGGGGTACCTTCCAAGCATTCAGAACGTGGCAAAAAGGGACCTCCTCGAACTCCAACGGCGGCTCCTTTCCGACCTTCGGGAGGGGAGGGAGGTTTCTCAAGCCCTCGTTTCCCAAGCGGCCTCCCTCAAGCTCCTCCACGCCTTGGAGCTTCTGGAGACCCAGGGCGTGTACGCCCTGCGGGCTTTCCTGGCCCGGCTCGAAGCCAAGAGCAGACAACCCGGCTCCAAAAGAGTGGACAGAATTCTGAGCCAAGACCACAGGATGAGAACCGTCCTGTCCCTCGCGAAAAGCGTGGAGGAAAGGGGCCTGCCGGATCATCCGAAGCTGGAGGAGTGCCTGAAGTGCGTGAACGAACAGCTCGCGCGGAACCCGTCCTCTAGAATCCTCATCTTCACCAACTTCCGGGATACGACCGAGAGGCTCACCGCCCTGCTACGGGCTTCCGGCGTCAGATCGGAAAGGCTGCTGGGTCAGGCCGAGAGAGAGGGAGGAGGGGGGATGACGCAGGCGGAGCAGCTCAGGGCGATAGAAATGCTCAAGCGGGGGGAGGTCAACGTGCTGGTCTGTACGGCGGTGGGTGAGGAGGGTCTGGACATTCCGGAGGTGGAGCTCGTGATCTTCTACGAGGCGGTTCCCAGCGAGATCAGGGCCATCCAGCGGAGGGGGAGAACCGGGAGGACGAGACCGGGAAGGGTGGTGGTTTTACTGGCCAAGGGAACCAGGGATGAGGCATACTACTGGTCAGCGGTGAGGAGGGAGCGGGAGATGAGGAAGCTCCTCGGTCAGAGGAAGCTGGAGGAGTTCGCTTGGAGAAGCTGAAAATCATCGCGGATCACAGGGAGATCCCATCGGGCGTGGTCAAGAAGCTCTTCGGGGCGGGAGTGGAGGTGGAAACCAGACAGCTGGAGGTCGGGGACTACATCGTGAGCACCGAGGTGGGGGTGGAGAGGAAGAGCACCAAGGATTTCGTTCAGTCCATCCTCGACCGCCGGCTGATGGAGCAGGTGAGGCTCCTGAAGGAGAGCTTCCCCCGCCCGCTCATGATCCTCGAGGGGGAGGACCTCTTCACCATCCGCGGGGTTCACCCCAACGCCATACGCGGGGCCCTCCTGGCCGTGGCCGTCGATTTCGGGGTCCCCATCCTGTGGAGCAGGGACGAGGACGACACGGCGGCCCTCCTCCTCGTCCTTGCCAGGAGGGAGCAGGTGGAGAGGGAGAGACCCATAGCTGTGAGGGGCGAGAGGAAGGGCCTCACGCTGGAGGAGAGGCAGAGGTTCGTGGTGGAGGGGCTTCCGGGGGTTTCGGCGGTGCTCGCCCAGCGGCTCCTCGAGCACTTTGGAACGGTGGAAGGAGTGATGAAAGCCTCGGAGAAGGAGTTGCAACAGGTCCGGGGCATAGGGGAGGAGAAGGCCAGGGAAATTAGGGAGGTTTTAACCGCTCCCTACCCCAAAAGCCAGCAGAGGAGGCTCGAGCTCTAACCTTCAGAAATCAGTTTGGACGCCAAGCCTACGATTCCACGACAATTTAGAATTATTCCACCAAGGATTGTTGCGCCCAAACCTGTGCCAACTCTAACTTCATTCCTAGGGGGCTTCAATTCCAGCTACCCTTGAGACGTCATAACCTCTTATCAAAAGGATTAAGAACCCTAGTGCAAGGATTCCAATTGCTTTTTTCTTATTCAAAGATCCAATAAGAAGACCGCCTGCTACCATCCCAAAAATCAATGTTATTATTCCATCACCCTCGAAATTTTAGTGAATATTAGGAAAGTTCAGTTAGGTTTTGAGCAAAAATATCCGGACTACTTGACTTGTTTGAGTTCTTCAGAATGAGCCCTCATTTGACTTCGGCTTGATCTAACTTTGATCGCCTAAGGAGACGTTTTAAACAGGCTCGAAGCGTCTATTATCTGCTTATATTGCCTGAGAATTCCAAATGAGGTGAAAATGCGCGCAGATGTGGAAGTAAAGACTGGAAGAAGGCTTGGGGAATTTTTCATAAAGCCGATCCAAGATGCAAAACAAAGGCTGTGGATTATGTCGCCTTGGCTCTCAGCTCATCATGTGCCCCTGCTGCTCGAGAAGAAGGCCAAAGGAATTGATCTCAAAGTGATTACAACCGATGACTATACACCCACCCATCGAGAGGCGTTGAGAGCTCTTATCGAGAGCAAGAAAGAGACAATCAGACCAGGAAACCGGACGGCAAAATGGATTGGCATTATCTTGATCATTATAGGCATTGTGCTTGCTGTTCCAACTGCTGGAGTGGGTTTAATTCTATCCTTTGCCGGTTACATTTTATACATCAGAATTGGTAAGGAAAAAATCACAATTCGTTGGATTTCGAAAATAGGCGATGAAAACCTCTTGATTTACCACACCGATCCATTTCGCCCCATCCATGCAAAAGTTTATGTGGCGGATGATCAGGTCGCGCTGGGCTCGGCCAATTTAACGAAGGGCGGAGCAGAGGAAAACCTAGAAAGTTTGGCTTGGATTAAGAGCGCCGAGATCGCCAATAGGATGATTCATGAGCTCAGTTCTCTGGAGAAAGAGTTCCGACTTCAAAGGATACCAGTGGATGAAGTTGGACGAGCGATTTGGCAGGTTCCAGTTTATCGAAGAAGGAGGTTTTAGGTATAAACTGCAGATGAACCGGCGGGTTCTCGAGGATAGTGTCTTAAGTGATGAACCACCGCAGCCCTCAATTCCTTCCTTAAACCTTCCCCTCTTGCTTGGAGCGCGGATAAACCGTAGAGCGTTGTAGTACCTTAGACCCGAGGCGAGCAGCCGAGCAGGTGCCGGATTGTGTAAGGAGAAATATCCCGACCGAACTCGTACAAAAAGCAAGGCTCTTCACTCCCCTCATCCCTGGGGGTTCACGGGGAGGGATCCAACTGGTGGCGGAGATACTCAGACAATGACATCGTTGCAGAACTTCAGAAAAAGGGGTTATCTAGAACTCCCTGAGGTGCGGCCGGCGGGATTTGAACCCGCGCTACGGGCTTGGAAGGCCCGTGTCCTAACCAGGCTGGACTACGGCCGCTCAAAATACTTTGCTTAGGGGAATTTACAAATGATTGAAATCGATCCAGATCTCCACCGTGAGTTTTCGGGGCTGGCTATCGGTGCGTGGACGGTAAGGGGGGTGAGGATCCGGGAGAGGGATGAGGAGCTGGAGGGAAGGAAGAGGGAGGCGGAGGGTCAGATAAGGAAAAGGTTCACGCTGGAAAGCCTCAAGGACCATCCCGTTTTCAGGGCTTACCGGGACTTTTACTGGAGGCTGGGAATCGACCCCACCAAGGATAGACCGGCCGGTGAGGCGCTCGTGAGGAGGATTCTCGCGGGGAAACCCTTGCCCACCATCAACACGGCCGTGGACTGCTACAACCTGGCCTCCGCTGAAACGGGAGTGGCCATGGGTGCCTATGACCTCTCCAAGCTTTCGGGGAAGCTGAAGCTGAGGAGGGGGAATCCTAGCGAGGAGTTTCTGGGCATAGGTTTTTCCTCACCCGCCAGACTCAAGGGAGGGGAGCCTGTCCTCTCAGATGGGGAGAAGATCGTCGCGGTCTACCCCTACCGGGATTCCGAGCTGACCAAGGTTACGATGGAAACGAGGGAGATTCTAATCCTTTCGTGCGGTGTACCGGGCGTGCCTCTCGAGCTGATCCAGCAGGCGGGGGAAAAAGCGGTGGGCTACCTCAGGAGGTTTTGCGGAGCGGTCTGAACTCCGTTTTGACACCCTCCCTCTCCACCACCAGCACCTTTCCTTTCCCGTATGCGTTGTGCCAGTCCTCCACCACCACGGCCCTGTCCCTTGTCAGCCCGACCTCCTTGCCCTTCTCGCCGACCAGCAGGGTCACCTCCCCGTCCACCAAGTAGAAGAGCTCAGGAAAGTCGTGCTTCTCCAGCACCTGAACCTCCTCCCTGCTCTCGTGCTCCGGGCAGTAAAGACCAGCCAGCCAGTTGCCCTCCCTGAACAGCACCTCCCACCTCTTCTTTCCCTTCAGCTTCAGCTCGCGCATCCACACATTACTCAAAACTTTTAGACAACCTCCGTGAGCGGGGTCGGCCTGAGGACCTATGGCCTCCCAATGAGCTGGTAAACTGGCCTCCAGCCCTCGCTCCCCGGTTCCTTCAGATAGGGCTCCAGCTCCTCCTCGGTGCGGTAGGTCACTTTCGGGGGAACCTTGCCTGGCGGGAATGCCTGCAGGATTTCGTCGATGAGCATGGTGAGGTACTTTAAGATGAACGCAGTCGCCCTCTTCACCTTCTTAGGGTCGCCCAGCGTGGCCCTACCTACCACGCCCTCCGGTGTAGAGAACCATTCCAGCGGCTGGTGTCCCTGCCCATCGCTCCACTTCGAGGGCCTGCCGAGCCCATCCACCGCCTTGTCCATGTGCCCTTCGGGGAGGTAGCCTCGCGGGTGAGTATCCACAGCATACCGCATGTCCACCATGTCCGGAATGAGCAGAAGCGCCAGCGAGGTTTCCGACTCGTCCGCATGAACAAAGTCCGTCTCGAGCTCTCCTCCCCTTTCCTTCGTCCTGAAGAACTTCCTGGCGGCTCGATGCCAGTCAATCATCCTGTAGACTCCTGGTAGCTGGTACCGCTTCATGAAGGTCTGAACCGCCGACTCGAGCACCCAGAAGTGACCGTGGTTGTTGACGAAGATCTGCTTCCTGTATCCGGCATTCCACAGGCCCAGCATGATGTCCAGAATGAAGTCCCTGAGGTGGTCCTCCTCTATTATGACCGTCCCCGGCATCCCGTAGTGGTGCCAGGGGTGCGACCCGTAGGCGATCGGCCAGGCGAGTCCCACCGGCCTCCCCTGTTTCTCCGTGTACCTCCTGACCGCCTCGCATATCTGCGTCACGAAAAGCGTATCGGCGCCGGAGGGGAGGTGCTTGCCGTGGTACTCTGTCGATCCCACCGGAACCAAGATCACATCGTTTTTCCTCAGGTTCTCCTGCACTATGTGGGCGGGGGTGGTCTGGAGGTACGCTCCTGGCTTGGAGAGCTCCGGTGGTGAGGGGATTCCAAAATCCGCGAGGATTCTGTCGATTTCCTCATCGGGCGCCAGCCAGATCTCACGCTCCAGCCTCCCCACGGAGGTGTCCTCGAAAACCACATCGGCTGGGATTCTGCGCATCCACTAGCTCGCGGTCTAAATATATTCCTTGCGAGTTATCGCATGGGCGTGTACCTTCTTTACACCACGGCGCCCAGCGAGGAAGAGGCGAAGAGAATGGCAAAGGAACTGCTCGAGAAGGGGCTGATAGCCTGTGCGAATGTCTCCCCCATCTCCTCCCTCTACAGGTGGAAGGGCAAGCTAACCGAGGAGAGGGAAGCCGCCATGATCTTGAAGACGAGGGCTGAGAGGGTGGAGGAGGTGGTGAGAGAACTGAGGAGGGTACATCCCTACGAGCTTCCGTGCATCGTCTATTTCCCCGTGACCGGAGGATTGCCTGAGTTTCTGCGGTGGGTGGAGGAGAGCACCAAAATTTCAGAAGAAAGGGGCTAGAAGCCGCCCGGGTTGCGTCGTTCTTCGGAACTCTGGGTTTTTAAATGCTCTATAGCTCTCGCCACATAAACGGAATCCAGATCTTTGAAGGAGGTTAAGTTGCGTGCTCCCAAGCTTTTCTCCGCCTCTCGTCCGACGAATGAATTACCACCCCCTCTCTAAGTATTCGGGCCAAGAGTGCCCTCCCACCTTTGTTCAAAGCCGTTACCTCAACCCTATCGGCCGGTACGTGCAGGGCCTCCGCCACGGACTCACAGTCCCCTCGATCTTAGGAGCTCCCGAGGGTTCCGATAGAGAACCTCGTCCACGTCCTCCACCCCAGCCCCCCGCACAATCCCGGCGGCCAGCTCGGGTGTGAGCAGGTCTTCGGGTGCGTGGGCATCCGAGTTCAGAAGGAGCTTTGCCCTCCCCTCCCTCGCCCTCCTCGCCACCCAACCGTTCGCGTAACAGTGGCCCGCCCTAGAGGTGAGCTCCAAGTAAACCCCGTTCTCCCTCGCCCGGTCTGTCTCCTCCTGAGTGATCAGGCCGGGATGGGAGAGAATGTCCACCTCCCCGCTCTCTATGGAGGCAAGATTAGTCCCCTTTTTAACCGGCTCGGTCAGGGTTTCTCCGTGGGCCGCGATGATTTTTGCACCCAGCCTCCTCGCCTTCCTGGCTAGGTCGGCAATCCGGGGAGGGGGGATGTGGGTGAGTTCGACACCGGGGAGGACCCTTATGCTCATGGATTTCGTGATTTCCTCGCAAGCCCCGACAAGCCTCGGAACGATTTCCTCCAGGTTGGACCAGTCCACATGGTCAGTGATGGCCATACTCTCGTACCCGAGTTCCTCCGCCCTCCGCGCCAGCTCGCCGGGCAGGAGTTCCCCGTCGCTAAGCAGGGTGTGGAGGTGGAGGTCTATGAGCTTCATATTCTCATCTCGATCCTCCTCGCCAGCCCCCTTCTCACCAGAATTTCTGCCGTCCGTTTTGGAATGGCCGCCACCTCTCCCTTGGAAAACGGTCCATAGAACTTCATGTCCTCCGCCACGATTTTGGGTATTTTCTCAGTCATCAGAAGGAGTTCTGTAACCTGCTCCCTTACCTGCTGCGAGAGAAGGGAAGTGCGCATCTTGCGGAGGCTCTCGGCAATTTCCTCAAAGTAGGGGCGCTCACAAGTCAGGAGGTTCTTTGGAATTCCGTCGGGGAGGGAACTGAGGGCCTTCCTCATCCTCAGCCGCAGGAGTTCTTCCGTCATCCTGAGAAGCACTTTTCTCTTCTCGGTCAGCTCCTCCCTCTCGAGATCCCCCCTCCCTTCCCTCTCCAAGGAGGAGAGAAACTGGGAGAGGCGGGTGTAGAAATCTTCCGGGAGGCTGGCCAGCCCGGGAGAAAGCCTTTCCGCCTGTAGCGCCCTCTCCAACTCATCCTCCATCTCTCTCACCCACGAACTTGGGAACCGCCATATCTAGACTGAAGTTGTTGATGTCCCTTATCTCCACACACTTCATGCTCACCCCAGAATGGAGACTCGAGGGAAGCCGCAAAATTCTCCTCGTATCGACCGTGACCTTGCCGTCCTCCTGCCCGGAGTGGAGCCTTCTCAGGAGCTCCATCAGCCTCCAGAGAGTTTTCTCTCCCATCCCCTCTATCCCCTTTATCTCCTCCATTCTTCCAGCGGCAAGGGAGGAAATCACCTCTCTCTTCTTCTCCAGCAACAGGGTCACCACGGATTTCCTCAACCCTTCCTGCAAAAGGGTTTTCTCGTCGAGCCTCTCCAGAATTCTGGCAGCATAGTTTCTGAAGACCCTTGAGTAACCAAGGGCGAGCGTCAGGTCGCTCGGAATCACCCCTCCCACCACGTACGAAGCTATCTCCCCTCTCGCAGTGGGACCCATCTTCTGAACCGCCTCATCCAGCACTCTGAGGTGGAACCCCCTGCCCGAGTAGGAGTACCTGAGCTCCCTAAGCCCCAAATCCGAGCGCAGAACATCCCCAATCATGGAAACCACCCGCCTTGCCTCCTCCAGACACCTCTCACAGACTTGCCCCTCCCCGCAGCACTGTTTGGCCGGCAGATCCTTGGCATCCACATCAAAAGCCAACTCGGCCTTGAGCCAGCCCGCCATCTGGGAGGGATTCTCGTACTGGGCAACGCTCACGTAGACCGAGTAGGGGGCCTTCGCCCTTACATGGCTCTCCAGCTGATCCACGGTGAGGAACTGGTTCTTCCTGTCGCTGGGTCCCGAGCCGTCGTGGTCGAAGCCGAACTCCCTGAGAGAGAGGGTATGAAGGATGTAGTCGGGGAGCTCCCTCCTCCCTCCCCACTCTTCGTTATAGTAGATTTTCCTCTCCTCCGGTGTCGCCTCCCTGAACTGCATGTTTTTCCTCCGCCAGCCTCCTGTAGTAGTAGGTGAGGGGATTCTTTATCTGGGAGCAGTGCTCGTCCGGTTCGCACAGCAGGGGCGCCTGAAGCTTTATTTTCTGGCAGTTCGGGGTCCTATACCATTTACTTTTCCCCGAGTCCTCCAGCCTGGGATGCTCCGTCAGCCCGAAGCCCAAATGATGCCAGATGTTCGCTTTCTCGTGGGGTTGGTCCGAGAAGAGGGGAGGGTGGCACCTCTCCGCCGCCCCGTATATCATGGGGATGACCTCTTCCGTAAGAATGGATAGGTCCTCTACGAAGTCCCTTATTTTCGGATCAGGCTTTCCGGAGGGAGAGATCCTCGCGTACGAGAGGAAGGAGGTGAGCAGGAAGGAAACGGCAAAGTTCCTGACCCCGGCAGGGCATCCCCCAAGCGCTTTCTTGACGCATGGGGGGAAGAACTCGACTCTGAGCCTCCCTCTTTTTACCGCCGGCCTCCATTCCTTCTCCTTAGGGACAAGCTGCGAGATCCTGGCCCCCACTTCCACAAAGAGGGGCGGGGGCCTGACTTGGGAAAGTTTCTCGTGGATCTCCTCGAGGTACTCCTCTGTTCTCACCGCCACGAATTCAGAGTAAAGCTCCCAGAGCTCAGAGGGGGAAATGGCAGCCCAGCCCTCCACAAGGTAAAGGTCGGTGAGGTGAAGGCGACCGTGCTCAAGCAGCGGGGAGAGGTCCGTCCACCTAACGGCATACTTGGGGATGCACTGCAGGAGGACCCTCCCATCCACCTCCTTCCCCAGCAAGCCAAGCCGCTTCAGCTCCCTGTCCCTGAGTTTGAAGTAATCCCTCTCCGGAAGCTCCCTCCCCTTTATCGCCCTCCCAGAGATGGGTTCCACTTTCACGAAACTCCTCACGGCCTCCAGACAGAAATTTTCATATCCTTTCTTGAAGAGCTCAAACATTCTCCCCTTTATGGTCCGCTTGGTCGCCTTCTCGAGCAACCTAGCCTCGGAGGAGTAGGGGTGAGAAACTGAAGCCACGCCCGCGCAGGCCAGGTAAAAGGAGAGGACCTCCCTCTCGATCGAATTCCTGTCCAGATCGAGGGAGGCGGCGGGACGGGACACCCTGTTGACGGCTTCTTGGATCAAGTCTGGAGGAAGGGAGTGCAGCGGGGGAGAGGCCTGCACGATTTTTCTAGCCTCCTCTGAGAATGGGTTTAACAAAGCGAGGAATTCCTTCGAGATCATCAAGCGGTTTTGACCACGAGGGGCCGGGTCGATTTTCCCGTCCTTATTTCATGGAGCCCCTCAGCCGCGAGTCTGGCGGAAGTTTCCCCATCCCTAGCCAGCCCCATCCCCGCCTTGAATTCCAAACCGAGCTCCGCCTTGATTTCGGCGAGGATTTTCAGGAACTCCTCCTCTCCCAGCCCGTTACAGAGTGAGATAAAGTTGTCCCCACCCATGTAGAAAACTAGGGCATCCCTCTTGCTCAGTTTTTCCATAAGGTGGAGATGGGCCCGCTGGAGCAGGAGATGGGTGTCGTAGATGGGGAAGGTATCCGTCAGGAGTGAGGAATGGTTCAAATCCAGGTGGGAAATCTGAACGAAGTCCTCGTCCGGCGGGGAGAGGTGGCTTCCGGACAGGACCCCCCTCCTCCCCTCCACCCTGCTGCTCCCCATCCTCTGGAGGGAGAGCGTGGCCTCCAGCTGGGCTTTGTAGGGGGTCTCGCCCACACCCACGGCCATGCTCACGGTCACGGGAAAACTCGAGTTTACCCCCTCCATGATTTCCCTGTGCTGCTCCAGGGAAATGCCGTTGGAAACCGCAAGCATGTTGTCGTGCCTCAGGAGGAAGAGAAGGCCCTTTCTCTTCGCGAATTCCCTTTGAAGCTTGGAGTACAAATCGGCCTGAAGGCACTGCAGATCCGCCTCCCTTTTCGGGCTGGGGGTGACTGTCCAGGGGCCGTAGTTGTCTATCTGAATGAGGGTGAGCTGGAGCTTCCTCACCTTCCAATAATGATTCCCCTCCTAAAACCTATGACGTGGGGACCCTAAACAGAGTATTTGATGAGGGTCTACATTGAAACCTACGGCTGTACCGCCAACAGGGGGGACACTGAGCTCCTCCTGGGTCAGCTGAAGGTGGCCAACATACCCATTGCCAGCACCCTAGAGGAGGCCGATACCGTGGTGATCAACACCTGCGCAGTGAAGGGCGTCACCTACAGGAGAATGCTCAGCAGGATCCAAGCGTTGCGGAGGCTTGGGAAGAGGGTGGTGGTGGCAGGCTGCCTTCCGCTCATCGATCCAAAGAGCATCAGGGGATTGGATGCGATTTCCTGTCGCTCCATCACCTCTCTACCGAAAGTGATACGGGACGGTTGCGGCCAGGTGCTCTTCGGGGAAGCTGTTGAGAAACCCCTCCTACCCCGGACTAGGCTAAGCCGGGTGAGCGCCGTAGTCCAGATCGCCGAGGGATGCCTTTCCCAGTGCTCCTACTGCTCCGTGAGGATGGCGAGGGGAAGGCTGAGGAGCTTCAAACCCGAGTCCATCGAGCGGCAGGTGAGGCAGGCCGTGGAGGAGGGTGCGAAGGAGATTCTGCTCACCTCCCAAGATAACGCCGTATACGGCAGGGATATAGGAACCGACCTCCCCTCCCTTCTGGAGAGGCTGATCCTAATCGAGGGAAACTTCCGTGTGAGGGTGGGGATGATGAATCCCTCTTTCATGCCCGAGATACAGGACAGGCTGGTCGAGGTTTTTTCCTCCCCGAAAATCTACAAGTTTCTCCACCTCCCAGTACAATCGGGCAGCGACAGGATCCTGCAATCCATGCGCAGAGGATACAGGACGGAGGACTTTGAATCACTGGTGAGCTTCTTCCGATCGAGGGTGCCCGACCTCCAGCTGGTTACCGATATCATAGTGGGGTATCCGGGGGAGAGCGAGGAAGATTTTCAGCGGTCCTGTGAGCTTCTCCTGCGGATCATGCCGGACAAAGTCAACATTTCTAGATTTTCACCCATGCCTGGAACCGAGGCCTCCAAGTTGAAACAGCTGGATTCGGCTGAGATTGCGCGGAGATCGAGAGAAATCAGCCGGCTTTGCTTGGATATCGGCTTGCAGGTCAACCGGCAGTACCTCAGAAGAAGATTGAGGGTGCTGGTGACTGAGGAGGGCACGCGAGGGGGGTTCATCGGGAGGACCCACAACTACAAACCGGTTGTCCTATGGGAGGCTAGGCTGGGGGAGGAAATGGAAGTGGAAATAAGCGGGGCAAAAAGCACCTATCTTCTGGGAACCCCCACTAAAAATTCCTAACGGGATTGAGAATGGAGCGGTGCGTTCTTACCATAGCCGCATCCGACCCCTGCGCTGGGGCCGGCATACAGGCCGACCTTAAGACTTTTTTGGCCTTGGGTGTTCCAGCCGCAAGCGTCCTGACAGCCGTTACCGTGCAGAACACTCAGGGAGTAAGGGAAGTCCAGCCCCTTCCCCCTTCCCTTGTTGAAAACCAGCTGAGGGCGGTTCTGGAGGATCTGGACGTGGAGTGGGGAAAAACGGGAGTTCTGTACTCGAGAGACATTGTCAGGCTTGTGGAGGGATACGCGGAGAAAATAAACCTCATCGTGGATCCCATCCTCCGTGCAAGCTCCGGACACCCGTTGCTCGAAGAAAGTGCAATACCGGAGCTGAAGAAGCTCATCGGAAAAGCCTGGGTTGTGACCCCCAACGTGCATGAGGCGGGGGCGTTGACTGGCATGAAGATTAGAAATAAAGAGGACGCGAAAAAGGCAGCCAGAGAGCTCTTCAGGCTGGGCGCCCGCGCGGTGGTGATCAAGGGGGGGCACCTTCCGGGCAAACCCGTGGATATCCTCTTCGACGGAAAGAAGGTGGTTGAGTTCAGCAGGGCGAGGATCGACGCCGAACTGCACGGATCCGGGTGCGTCTTTTCGGCGGCCCTTACAGCGGAACTCTCCAAGGGGTTTGAGCTGGAGAAGGCGGTGGAGAGGAGCATCCGTTTCCTATGCACGGAGCTGGAGAGGCCCCTCAAGATTGGGAAGGGGGCCTGTGTGGCGGGCTTCTGGGAGCTCGAGAGGAAACGAGCGGTCGAGGAAGTGTATTCCGCCGCGCTTGAATTCATCTCCCACCCGCAGAGCTGGAGGCTGGTGCCGGAGGTTGGAACGAACATCGTGATGGCGCTGCGCTCGGCCAAAACTCCATCGGAAGTTGTGGGGCTGGAGGGAAGGATTGTGAAGGTGGGAGGAAAAACCACCATGACCGGCTTCCCTAAGCTCGGCGGCTCAGAGCATGTGGCTAGAGCGGTGGTCACGCTGATGCGCTTCGATCCAAGAATGCGCGCGGGCATGAACATACGCCACTGGGAAGGGGTGCAGGAAGCTTGCAGAAAGCTCGGGCTCACGGTGGCAGAATTTTCAAGAGGGGGGGAGCCAAAGGGTGTGAAAACCATGGAGTGGGGGATTGAAAGAGCCGTGAAAAAAGCTGGAAAGGTGCCGCAGGTGATTTTTGACCGCGGCGCCCCCGGTAAGGAGGCCATGGTGAGAATTTTCGGCCGCACCCCCCTGGAGGTGGTCGAGATCGCTCACAGGCTGGCTCAGACGCTCGAGTAGTTTGGATGGGACGAATAAGAACCACCACGGTGAAACGAACGGCGATGGAGCTTCTCCAGCGGTATCCGGACAGGTTCTCGGCGGATTTCAACCGGAACAAGATGGTTGTGAGCGAACTCCTCCAAGTGAGCAAAAAGGAGCGGAACCGGATAGCCGGATATATAACCTCCCTTTGGAAAAGACAGTATGCCGCCAAAAATAGATCCGGAGAAGTGTAACGGGTGCGGGGAGTGCGTTAATGTTTGCCCCACCAATGCGCTGGAGGTCAAGGGGGGGAAATGCGTGCTGGCGAGGCCCCAGGACTGTGCCGACTGCAGGGCCTGCGAGACGGCCTGCCCCAACAACGCCATAACCTTTTAGCCTACTTTAGCCCGCAGGGAGGCAATCATGGAAAGGATGTTCGTCAGAAGGATCAGACACACCACGATCCCCGGAAAGGCCTCGGTCCCCGCGAATCCATACTGGCTGGGAAAATAGGAGAGCACGGCAGCGGCCAGCCCCTTGGGTAGCAACATGCCCATCAACAACTCGTTCTCCTTGAGCTGTGGATCGCGCAGGCTGGCGACCTTGGCCGCCGCCATCCTGGCAAGAAGGGCGGCCAAAAAGAGGACAATACAAAGGGGAAGTAGGGGAAGGATCCCGCGGTCAACCATCGCCCCGAGGCAAACCAGGAAGAAGGTCCTTATGAGAAAGGTCACCTCATCGTGAAACCTCCTAGCCTCTGGTCCCAGAGGAACGGTGGTGATCCTGAAGATCCTGCCCAGCTTGGAGGCGTTCCCCATCGTTAGCCCAAAGGCGAGCACGGCCACCCCTCCGCTCGCCCCCATCCCCTCCGCGGAAACGTAAACCGCCACCCCCACGGCGAGCATGAGTGCGTAAAAGAAGGGCATGTCCTGCAGGCGCGGCATTAGGACCAGCCAGGGGATTCCTACCACGGTCCCGAAGGCGAGAGCCGCCAAGAAGACTATTCCCAGTTGTCGTCCCATCTCCGCAAAAGCGACCTTCCCCAAGGTGCAGAGAACCAAGACCACCACGATGCAGAGGACGTCCGTTACCACCGAGTCCAGCAGCAGCACGGTGCGAACCCTCTGGTGGAGGTGCAACTTCGCCAGGAAAGGGGCAATAATGACGGAGCTTGTTCCGCCCAGTGTGGCCCCGAGCATGAAGGACGCCAAGAGGGAGAGCCTTAGGAGGAAACAGGACAGGAGCCCAATCAGGAGGGTGGAGAAGAGGAAGGTGGAAAGGGCCAGCACGACCGCCCGAGGTGCCCCCTTGAGGAGCCTAGCGTAGCTCAACTCCATGCCCTGGTCAAGCAGGATAACGATGAGGGCGAGGGCACCCACCAAGGGGATGAGCGGTTTCAGACTCTGGACGGGAAGTATGCCCAGGAGGGGACCGAGGATGATGCCAAGAAGGATGAGGGGAACGGTGTCCGGAACGAGGGTTTTCTTGAACAGGAAGTCCGAGAGGAACCCCACAATGACCATCAGGCTAAACGCACCCAGCAGAGTCAGTGGATCCAATACCTTCTTTCTCTCCAGAATGAAATATCACAGCTAAGCGTGACAAAAAAGAGGAGCACAGGCGTGAGGGTCTTTGGGCGATTAGTACCGGTGGGCTGAACGCCTCGCCCTTTCGGGCTTGGCGCTTACACCCCCGGCCTATCAACGGGGTCTTCTAGCCCCAGCCCTCCCCCTCCGACCCTTTCGGGACGGAGGGTACGCCGCCTGTTTTCGGGGGCCGCTTCGGCCTTAGATGCCTTCAGGCCTTATCGGCTGGCGCGTGGCTACCCGGCGACGCCCTGTCGGACGACCGGTAAACCAGAGGCGCCGGCGGCCTGTTCCTCTCGTACTAGGGCCACCTTCCCCTCAGGCGGCGGGCACCCCCGGAAGATAGCATCCGACCTGTCTCACGACGGTCTAAACCCAGCTCACGTTCCCTTTTGATGGGCGAACAACCCCACCCTTGGCCGCTGCTGCACGGCCAGGATAGGAAGAGCCGACAGCGAGACTACAAACCGCGGGGTCGATGGGGACTCTCGCCCGCGACGATTTTGTTATCCCCGGGGTACCTTTTCTGTCATCCGTGGCCCCCACCAATAGGGACACACGGGTTCGCTAGGCCCGGCTTTCGCCCCTGCGAGCCTTGGTAGTGAGCTCGCAGTCAGGCCGGCTTTTCCCCTTGCGGTCTACGGCGGAGTCCTGACCCGCCTGAGCCGACCTTTGGGCCCCCTGGCTATCTTTTCCAGGGGCTGCCGCCCCAGCGAAACTGCCCGCCTGCCGTTGTCTCCCCTTTCGGGGGTTAGGGACACAACTCCAGATGGGTGGTGTTACATTGGCGCCTCCGCCGGACCCGGAGATCCGGACTCAGCGGCTCCCACCTACGCTCTGCACCCAGAGCCGTATCCCAGCGACAGGCTGCAGTAAAGGTCCACGGGGTCTTCGTTTCCCTCCGGGGGTCACCGGCATGTTCGCCGGTAAGTGGGTTCACCGGGCTCTGGGCCGGGACAGTGGGGGGCTCGTTGATTCCTTCATGCAAGCCGCCAATTAAGCGGCAAGGTATTACGCTACCTTAAGAGGGTTATAGTTACCCCCGCCCATTGGCGGCGCTTCGGCCGGTTGAACCCGGCTTTCACGTACCGCCTGTAGGCAGAATTCACTAGCCATACACAGCCTTTCGGCCTCGCGGCTAGCTATGTTTTTATTAAACAGTCGGCCCCCCCTTGTCACTGCGACCCGCGATCCCACCCCGCTCGCCCGGCCTTGCGACCGGACTCACGGTTAGAGACCGCGGGCACCCCTTCTCCCGAAGTTACGGGGCTAACTTGCCGAATTCCCTGGCCCAGGGTCACCCGACACGCCTTGGGCTTCTCACCCAGGGGCACCTGTGTCGGTTCTAGGTACGGTCGCCTAGGATCCCGTTTCCCCCCTGCCTTTTCATGGGACCCAGGGATCAGGCGAACCCGCCTTGCGGCAGGCCCATCCCGCCTTCGTCTGGTTCTCTCCTTTACGGAACTCCCCAGACTTGAGCGGTTGGATGGGACGACGGTCCCACTCGCCCTACCCCGAGCCGTCGGCAGGAGGGCTTGCGTCGCCGCTGGTACCTAGGCGGCTCCGGAATGTTAACCGGATTCCCTTTCGGTGGCGTCTGGTTGAGAGCCACCTTAGGACCGGCTGACCCTCGGCTGACGATCATTGCCGAGGAACCCGGGCCCCTTCGGCGGCCGGGATTCTCACCCGGCTTTGCTGTTACTACCGCCAGGATCCGCAATCCGACGCGGTCCACTCGACCTCACGGCCGAGCTTCTCCCCGCGCCGGACGCCTCCCTACCGGATCAGGTTTCCCTGCCCCGGGGTCTCGGTAGCGGGCTTGAGCCCCGTCCATCTTCGGCGCCCCCCCTCTCGGCGGGTCCGCTTTTACGCGTTGTTTAAAGGATGGCTGCTTCTGAGCCTACCTCCCCGCTGTCTAAGAGAGGGGACTTCCTTTGGATTTCGACACTTAGCCCGCATTTGGGGACCTTAACCCCGGTCTGGGTTGTTCCCCTCTCGGAGCGGGAGCTTACCCCCCGCACCCCGTCTCCGGCGGTCTACGGTGCCTGCGGCTTCGGAGTTCGACAGGGAGGGTGAGGGTTTCCCCCCATCCACTCCCAATCGGTGCTCTACACCACAGGCGACCTCGCGCCGGGCCTGACTGCGGCCAGCTTCGGGAGGAACCAGCTGTCACCGGGCTTGATGGGTCTTTCGCCACTAGTCCAGGGTCATCCGACCGAATTGCACGTCAAGACCGGTTCGGCCCTCCACCCCCTATACAGGGGGCTTCAGCCTACCCCGGACTAGATCGCCCGGTTTCGGGTCTTGCCACCGTGACTCCAGGCGCTTTCACACCCGGCCCCTCACCCTTGCGGGCTGCGGGCTTCTCGCTTTCGCTCCGGCTTCGAAACCTTAACCTCGCCACGGTGGCAAACTCCCTGGCCCGTGATTCCAGACGGACGACACGACCCCGCTTACCCTCCCTCGAGAAGGACCTCGCGATCCTCCCCTTTGGGAAGGAGCATCGCTTTCGAGCCGTGTCCACCTGTCGCCACCCAGTTTCAGGCTCTTTTCACCCCCCTCCCGGGGTGCTTTTCAGCTTTCCCTCGCGGTACTGTGTTCGCTATCGGTCTCGGAACGTATTTAGGGTTGGAGGTTGGTACCCCCAGCTTCCCGCGCCATATTCAAGGCACGGTACTCAGGATCCCTCCCCTCGTATCCTGCACCCTTGCGCCTACGGGGCTTTCACCCTCTATGGCCCGCCTTTCCAGGCGAGTTCGGCTTCGGGTGCGAGGAATTGGAGGAGGTCCTACAACCCCACATCCCCAGTGGGTTTCCCCACCAGGTTCGGTTTGCCCTCTCCCCTCTTCCCTCGCCGGTACTAAGGGGATCGCGATTGCTTTCTCTTCCTGCCCCTACTAAGATGTTTCCGTTCGGGGCGTTCCCGCTCCCTGCCGGGAGCGACGGGGTTTTACCCCGTCGGGAAGTCCCATTCGGGCATCCCCGGTTCTAAGGCTGCATGCGCCTCGCCGGGGCTTTTCGCAGCTTGCCACGCCCTTCCTCGGCGTCCGAGCCAAGCCATCCTCTGGGTGGCTTCTCTGACCCTCACGCCTGCGCTACCTCATCCGCAAACTCGCGATCGGTCTTAGCATGCAAAATTACTCTGCACGCCGCATTGCCAATAAATCTCGTCTTCAGTCTATTTTAATCTTCCGCCAACATGGGAACCCACAAAAGATGGACTTTGTGGACCCGCCGGGATTTGAACCCGGGACCTCTGGCTTGCAAAGCCAACGCTCTACCAACTGAGCTACGGGCCCATTGAGGGTTCGGCATCCCCAGACGCAGGAGGTGATCGAGCCGCAGGTTCCCCTACGGCTACCTTGTTACGACTTAACCCTCCTCACCGAGCTTGGATTCGAAGGACCCAAGGAAGGTCCCCCTCACCCAAGCCCAGCTTGGATGGTTTGACGGGCGGTGTGTACAAGGAGCAGGGACGTATTCACCGCGGAGTGGGTGGTCCGCGATTACTAGGGATTCCAGCTTCACGAGGGCGAGTTTCAGCCCTCGATCCGGACTGAGAGCGGGTTTAGGGGATTGGCTTCCCCTTACGGGGTTGCATCCCATTGTCCCGCCCATTGTGACCCGCGTGTAGCCCAGGGGTTTCGGGGCATACCGACCTACCGTCGCCCTCTCCTTCCTCTGGCTTAGCGCCAGCGGTCCCCCTAGAGTGCCCGGTTGACGCCGTGGCAACTAGGGGCGAGGGTCTCGCTCGTTGCCTGACTTAACAGGACGCCTCACGGCACGAGCTGACGACGGCCATGCACCACCTCTCAGCTAGTCCGGCAAGGTCTTCAGCCTGGCCCTCATCCAGCTGTCTCCCCTGGTGAGTTGTTCGGCGTTGAATCCGATTAAACCGCAGGTCCCACCCCTTGTGGTGCTCCCCCGTCAATTTCTTTAAGTTTCAGCCTTGCGGCCGTACTTCCCAGGCGGCGGGCTTAACGGCTTCCCTCCGGTCCTGGATGGCCCCCAACGACCACCCAAGGCCTGGCCCGCATCCTTTACTGCTGGGACTACCGGGGTATCTAATCCCGTTCGCTCCCCCAGCCTTCGCCCCTCACCGTCGGGACCGTTATCGCAGGGCGCCTTCGCCACCGGTGGTCCTCCTAGGATTAACGCATTTCACCGCTACCCTAGGAGTACCCCCTGCGTCTCCCGGCCCCAAGGCCTGCAGTATCCCCCGCACGCCGAACCGTTAGGCGGCCCGATTTCACGAGGGACTTGCAGACCCGGCTACGAGCGCTTTAGGCCCAATAAACGTGGCCACCACTCGGGGTGCTGGTATTACCGCGGCGGCTGGCACCAGCCTTGCCCACCCCTTATTCCTGGAGCTTTTTAGACTCCAGAAAACCCACCGGTCAAAGACCAGCGGGACTCGGGGTCCCCCCGTCGGGCTTTCGCCCATTGCGGAGGTTTCGCGCCTGCTGCGCCCCGTAGGGCCTGGGCCCTTGTCTCAGTGCCCATCTCCGGGCTCCGACTCCCATCGCCCGTACCCGTCGTAGGCTTGGTGGTCCGTTACACCACCAACTACCTGATAGGGCGCCGTCCCATCCTGGGGCCCCTTTCGGGATTTGGGTGCGGGCGCCTTCCAGCCTCCCGCGCCTATCGGGGATTACCCTCAGTTTCCCGAGGTTATCCCCGTCCCCAGGGTAGGTTGACGACGTGTTACTGAGCCGTGCGCCAGGTATCTCATCCGGTTTCCCGTCGACCCTATGACTCGCATGGCTTAGTCGGACCCCGATAGCAGTGGCCTCCGGCAGAATCAACCGGATCTGGGTGGCCGCAAGAGAGACGGGGATGCCGAACCTTTCTCAGACCCGAGCTCATTTTTCGGATCCACATCCTGTACCCACATTCGGACCACGACCCTCATGATTCAGGCCGCTCGCCGGCTGTGGGCTATATTAATTAACTCCTTACCCCATAAATCGCTTTCGAACGGGGGATGAGCTGAAAGCAACCCTCACCTACACCGAATTAAGGATGATTATCCTCCTGTGCGGCCCTCCCGGTGCGGGGAAATCCACCATTGCTCGAGTGCTCGCCCAGAGGAGGGGCGCCACCCTCCTGTCCACGGATGAGTTCAGGAGGAGGGTGTACAGCAGGCTCATGGAGGAGGTGCAGAAGAGGGCGGGTGAGGAGCTGGTTCTCGACGGCACCTTCTACAGGAGGGTGTGGAGGGAAAGTGTGAGGAAATTTGCAGAAACCAGGGGAATCCCCCTGCTGGTGGTTCTGGTGAAGAGCTCCCTTCAGACCTCCCTCCAAAGGGACGCCCAGAGGGAGAAACCGGTGGGCGAGAGAGCGGTGAGGATAATTCACGCGGAATTCGAAGAACCGGAGGCGGACCTCGTCATCGACTCCGAAAAACTCACCCCGGCGGAGGCGGTCGAGCTCATCCTTTCCGCAGCGAAAACAGCCGCCTGCAGGCGCCGACCTCCTTCATGAACTCCAGCATCTCCTCGCCCCTCAGGTTGTCCCCAAAGCTCACCCTCCCCTTCCCGTCACAGAGGTAAACCCTGAGCTCCTCCCTCCTGAGTGCACATACCAGATAGGGCAGCGATCCTCCCCTCACCAAAAGGTCCGGGAGCCTGCCTCTCGTCATAAACGTCCTCTGGCCCATCCTGAACACGTGAACCTCCTTGGCCCCTTTCTCCAGCTCCCCCCTAGCCAGATCCTTCAGGGCCTCCAGCGGCGTCTTCATCCGGGAGGTGCTAGGTATATTGAAGGATCCTGCACCCCAGCCTCCTTGAAGGCGAGGAATCTCCTCCTGCAGTTAGAACATGTGCCGCAGTGGACGGGTAGCCTTTCCCCCTGCGCCTCCCTCCAGCCAGCGCCGGCATAGCAGGAGTAGGTGTACTTCCAGGGCACACCCAGTTTCTCCCCAAGGCTTACCACCCTGTCCTTGTCCAGCTGGATCAGGGGTGCCAGAATGCGGTAGCCCCCGTGATGCGTGGCCTGCTCCGCCAGCCTGTTCATCTCCTCGATGAATGCGGGGGTATTGTCCTTCATGGGCACCGGGGTCTCCCTTCTTATTCCAATATAAACATCGTACCTCTCCCCGCTCGAGATGTAGTAGGACTCGGCGTGCGCTAGCCCCACCAAGAGGAGGATGGCGTTCCTGCACGGATCCCACCACTTCAGGATCCTCTGCCTCGCCTTTTCCGGATCCCAGAGGTCCTCGATCCTCGTCTCCGGGAGGGGGACCTGCTTGGTAAGCAGGGAGGTGCTGATTTGGCCCAGCCACTGGAGGTCTATGGTTCTTAGCTTGGCCCCCAGCAGCTCAGCCACCCTCTCTATGCAGAAGCGTTCGTACTCGGCCGTCCTCTGACCGTAGTTGCAAAATATCAGCTCGAGCTTGGGGGGGCTCACTTCCTTCTTCACGTAGTATGCCGTGGTGACCGAGTCCACACCCCCAGAGACCATGCAGATGGCGTTCCTCATCCCAATCTCCCGCTTCACGCCTGAGGCTATTTAAATTAGGAGTAAAGAAGGATGGCGAAAGAACCCTTCGATGCCGAGGTCTTCATCGAGAAAAAAACCCGCGAACTCCGAGAAGAAATCGGGGAAGAGAAGGCCCTAGTAGCAGTTTCCGGCGGAGTCGACAGCATGACCACCGCGGTTCTCGGGAGCAGGGCAGTCGGGGGGAGGCTGCTCGCGGTTTTTCTGGACGATGGCCTGATGAGGGAGAAGGAGGGGGACTGGGTTTCAAAAATGCTCCGCAAACTGGGGGTGAGAGTGGAGGTGAGGGATGTCTCCAAAAAGTTCTTCCAGGCCCTCAAAGGTAAAACCGATCCCGAGGAGAAGAGGAAAGCCTTCAGGGAAACCTTCTACTCCTGTCTCTCGGAAGTTGCCCGCGAAAAAAAGATTGGAATTCTTCTACAAGGAACCATCGCGGCCGATGTAGTTGAAACGAAGGGTGGAGTGAAAACGCAGCACAATGTTCTAGAGCAGGTGGGGATCAATCCGCTTGAGAGGTATGGGTACCGCGTGCTGGAGCCGCTGAAAGAGCTCTACAAACCGCAGGTGAGGGAGGTGGCCAGAAAACTTGGCCTGCCCCCCGAGGTCACGGAGAGGCGTCCCTTCCCCGGGCCTGGTCTCTCCGTCAGGATTCTGGGGGAGGTAACACCCGAGAAGGTGGAGCTGGTGAGGAAGGCGACGAAAATCGTGGAGGAGGAAACCAAAGAAATCCCCTGCTTCCAGACCTTCCCCGTGCTCATGTCTGATCAGGGGACGGGTGTGGTGAAGGGAAAGCGGAAGTACGGAAAGATCATGGTGCTGAGGGTGGTGACCTCCGAGGACGCCATGACCGCCCAACCCGTGGAGCTACCTTGGGAACTCCTAAGGAGGATAACCGAGCGCCTCACCTCGGAGCTTGGGGTGGTTAGGGTCCTTTACGACCTCACACCCAAGCCCCCGGCTACCATCGAGTTCGAGTAGCTCACGAGCAACCGCTTGCCGATTTAGTCACCTAGATTACGGCCTCCTTTCAAACCCCTTAAAGACACCTAGCAATCATTTGATGGCTAAAATTTATTTCGACAACGATGCCGACCTCTCCGTGCTGCGGGACAAAACCGTGGCTATCATTGGGTACGGAAACCAGGGACACGCACAGGCCAACAATCTCAGGGACTCAGGAGTAAGGGTCATCATCGGTAACCCGGAGGATCAGTTCGCCCAGAAAGCGAGGGCCGATGGCTTCAAAGTCTACAGCATCTCGGAGGCGGCGGAAAGAGGGGACATCGTTCACATGCTCATCCCCGACGAGGTTCAGGCCAAAGTTTACAGGGAGCACATAGCCCAGCACATGAAAAAGGGTAAAACGCTCTGCTTCAGTCACGGATTCAACATCCACTTCAAGTGGATCCTTCCCCCCCCAGAAATCGACGTCATCATGATCGCACCGAAAGCCCCAGGAGCGATGCTGCGCCAGATGTATCTGCGGGGCTCGGGAACCCCCGGAATTCTGGCCGTCTATCAAGACGCCAGCGGGCACGCAGAGAAGACTGCCCTGGCCTTAGCGAAGGGCGTAGGCCTGACGAGAATTGGGGTGGTGAAGACCACCTTCAAGGAGGAGGTGGAAACAGACCTTTTCGGGGAGCAGGTGGTGCTCGTGGGGGGGGTCACCGAACTCATCAAGGCTGCTTTCGAGACGCTAGTGCAGGCGGGCTATCAGCCGGAGGTAGCATACTTCGAGTGCCTGAACGAGCTCAAGCTGATCGTCGACCTGATATACGAACACGGCCTGAGCGGTATGTTCGCCGCCGTTTCCAACACCGCAAAATACGGGGGATTCACGCGCGGGCCGCGGCTCATCGATGAGCAGGCACGGAAAAAGATGCTGGAGATTTTAAAGGACGTACAGAGCGGAGCGTTCGCGGAGGAATGGCGGAGGGAAACCGAGGCCGGATTACCGAACCTGAAAAGGATGCGCGAGGAACTCTCCAAACACCTCATCGAGCAGGTGGGGAAGCAGCTCCGCAAGTGGGCCGGAATAGAAAAGTAGCCCCCTAATTTGGATGAAAAAGCTATTCTGGGTGATTCTCCTCCTTCTTTGCCTACCGCTCTCCTCGCCTGAAGCCACCCAACGGAATCACCAAGCTGCGCCCTCGCTGCAAAACTCCCCCGCCGTTTCGTTGGGGCTTCTAACCATCAAGGGCTCGAGCCACCCCGAGGGCCCTTCTCAGACCTGGGTTCCCATCGCCACCCTCTCGCCCGCCCCCGACCCCCCGGTGGTGGGCTATCTCATCATAACTCGAGGGATGTTCCTCCCCTCGCTGGAGAACTTTAAAAAATGGAAAGAAGACCTAGGCTATTCAACGACCATCCTCACCGTGGAGGACAACATCCTTGGCCATTACGGCGGGAGAGACATTCCGGAAAAAATCAGAGCATGCATTCTGGACTATTACGAAAACCACGGGGTTCGGTGGGTCCTGCTGGTGGGGGATGCCGACCCAGCGGATGGGCCTCCCCCCGGCGGTTCCCCCAACTACCAGCTGGACAACGAGTGGGAAGTTCCGATCAGATACGTGTGGAACCCCGATAATGCAGGCGACACTGCCTCCACCGGCCTCTCGGACGACTGGACGCCCACCGACCTCTACTACGCCGGCTTAGACGGGGACTGGGATAACTACTCGGCCGAGAACCGCTTCCGCTTTCCAGACTGGACGGCAGAGGTTTACGTCGGCAGGTGGCCGGTGAGAACGGTGCAGGAACTCCTAGCAATTGCCAACAAGACCGTGAATTATCGGGCACCTTCTAGGAACTTTCTAGTCATTGGGGCTAGACTCAGCACCAACGCGGACGCTCTGGACGACGAAGGGGTGATATGGACGAAAGAAAATGTGAGAAGACAGGCCATTCAAAAAAATTTAACCGCTTACCCCTTTTACGATCTTTCCCCTTCCTGCTATTCCATCTCCGTTTCCAAGAGCGGCGGGCTCATAGCGGCGGGGACCAGCCAATCGGGCAGGTTCTACCTTTTCGAGAATTCTGATAACCTGCCTAGGCTCACCTTCGTCGCGGAAAACGAGGTCACGGCGGTTGCGGTTGCCGGGGAAGAAAATTTTTCGGTGGCGGGAACCGACAGCGGCGATATCTTCTACTTTGAAAACTTGGACAACCATCCCCGATGGAGCATCAGGTTAGGAACCCCGGTGCGGACTCTCTATCTCTCCGCCAACGGAGGAAGGGTGGCGGCCCTAGCGGAGAACGGAATTTATCTTATCGATAATTTTGGGCAGATTCTGTACGCGTATAACAGTCCCGCCCGCTCCATAGAGCTCTCGGAGAACGGCGATTCGCTGGTGGCCTGTGGGGAGAACTGGGTAGCCCTGATGGGAGACTCCGGGATCGTCTGGCTCCACTCCCAGCCCGACAGCTTCCTTTCCGTTTCCATTTCTCAAACGGGCACGGTGGTCGCCGGCACCCAAAGCGGCAAGGTCGTGAGATTCGGACCCGACAACCAAGTTCAATGGGTTTGCACAGTGGCCTCACCCGTGGAGAGAGTCCTAGTGAGATCCGGGTTCATTTTGGCGGTCTCCCCAAACGAGAACCTCCTCCTGTACTTCAACGAGAACGACAATGTACCTCTGTGGCAGAGAGAACTGGAGGCTCCTCCCATCCTCGCAACCCTTTCCGGCAACGGCAGGCGAGTCGCGGCCGCGGTTCGGTATCCCTCCTCCACCCGCGTATACCTCCTAGACAACGAAAACAACCTGCTGGGAACCTGGATATCGGAAAACATCGAGGGAACCAAGGCTTACGGAAAGTTCTACGATCTCCGCTTCCCCGAAAACGGCGAATACCTAGCGGTGGGCGCCTTCGAGAATTTGGTGATACTCGACCCCACGGGGATCCCGCTGTGGTCCTTCAACCCTCAAGTTTTTCCCAGAATAGACAAGGAGGAAATCCTGAGCGCGATGAACAGCCTGAACCCCTCCTTCGTCAATTCCTACTCACACGGGAGCACCGACGCCCTGAGGGCTTGGAAACCGGGGATAGGGTTAGGCTACCGCTTCGAGAACCTCCAGACCGGGAGCCTGCTCGCCAACACGGGCTTCCTCCAGACGGCCTTCGCCTGCCTCTCCGCCGCCATAGACATAAGCTCGGACTGCCTGGGGGAGAACCTCCTGAAGGCACTAGGCAGAGGGGCGGTCGCCTACATCGGGGCAAACAGGGCCATGTGGGTGACCGAGAACGCGAGCGGAATAAGAGAACTCGATCAGGATTTCTGGGACAACTTCCTGAACGATCCCCTCTATCCCTTCAGACCGGGGAGGGCTCTCTACAGCGCCATTCAGTCGTTTGGAACACACGGGTTCGACCTCGGAAGGGAGGAGTGGAGAAAGAACCTCCTCTCTCTCACTCTTCTGGGGGATCCCGAGCTGCGAGTTTTTCCCCTTCCCCGTCCTCCCCTCCCCGTCTCGCCGGCCCGGGGGGAGAACCTCAGAGAAAACCTAGTAAGGATAGAATGGTGCAAAACCGAGCCCATCGAGGAAAACTTCATACTCCATCTTGACAACGATCCCCAGTTTTCCAGCCCGATCGTCTGGGAGATCCCCGAGAACTTCTGGGAGAACCAACTGCCGGATGGGACTTGGTACTGGAAGGTTCAAGCCAAGGATGCGACCGGCACAGGAGAGAGCTCTGAAACGTGGTGGTTTACCATCGACACGGTCCCACCATCCATCCTGCAGATTGGGGTGAGCGCTGGGTTTTCCTCTGCCACCATCACATGGCAGACAAGTGAACCGACGTATGGAATTCTGGAGGTGGGGGGAGTGGGCGTCTTTCAAACGCCTCTTGGCATCTACCATTCGGTGGCGGTTGGCGGTCTCTCCCCAGGGTGTACTTACCAGTACTCCATCACCGCTCTGGATCCCGCGGGGAACGGGGTCTCTTCAGGTACCCGAAGCTTTACCACGCCCCGCCCCAACTCGCCCCCCGTGGTGGATTTCTCCTTCTCTCCCTCCAGCCCCAAGGAAAACGAAAACGTGCACTTCTCCAACCGCTCCTACGACCCGGACGGCACCGTGGTCAGCTGGCACTGGGATTTCGGGGATGGTAAAACCTCCTCCGAGCGGAACCCGATCCATGCCTTTGAGAAGGAGGGGTCCTATCTCGTGTCGCTAACGGTCTGGGATGACCGGGGAGCAAGTGCCACGGTTAAGAAAAGGGTGGAGATCCTCCCTCTCAATCTACCCCCCGTTGCCTCCTTCACCTACTGGCCGCCCGATCCCAACACTAGGGATGAACTCCTCTTCGATGCCACCTCCAGCACCGACCCCGATGGTGTCATCGTCTCCTATCTCTGGGATTTCGGGGACAACTCTTCCGGGGAGGGAAGAACGATAAAGCACTCCTATTCCTCCCCAGGAACCTATCGGGTGAGTCTGAAGGTTCAGGACAACGGAGGGAAGTGCTCCATATGCACAGAGAACCTGCTGGTCACTGAACCGCAACCCGCCCCCGCCGCTTCGGAGCTCGCCAATCTCTCGCCGGAGAACATCTGCTGGATCCTCCTCCGCTCCGAGCCCTCCAGCTCTGCGAAAACCTTCGAGCTCCTCACGCTCCAGCAGAGGGTGGAGGTCGTGAGGCTGGCCGAGAACCACCTCCAGAAGATGGCGGACATCCTAAGCTTCACCGAACCGGGAAAGGTGGGCGAGGTCCTGCTCCTGACACCCACCCAAGCCCTTCCCCTCCTCCGGTTGCTGCTGCAATCCGCCCCTGCCCACGCCACTCGGATCCTACTCCAAGGGCCAGTTCAGCTGGTGGAGAATTTCCCCCTTCCGGAAATACTCACGGTTCTCCAGCACGCGGATGAGATAAATTCAATACTGCCTGCCCTCTCCAGAGAGAAAAGGGTTCAAGTGATAGAAGAGCTGGTCGCGAGGGAGGATTTTGAAATGGTGGAAAAGATCTTCAGCTCCCTCCCCGAAGCCCAGGCCGCAGAGGTGTGGGGCTCGCTCCACCCCGGAACGAGGAATGCCATCTTGCCTCACCTCTCCCAGCGAACCAGAGAAAAGGTGGAGAAGAAATCCCCCGTCTTTGTGATTCTCATCACATGTCTGATCCTAGCGGTTTGCTTGATGGCTTGGCTGAAACGCCCGAAACATTTGCCGAAACGCGCAAGGCTGAGGGTTACTTAGAGCGCTCCCCCCTGCCCAAGCCCTTTTCCGGCTTGACGTTCTGGAGAATCCTGAGGAGGAGCTTCTTGAATGATTTTATGGCGGAGGAGTACTCGGAGCCGAGGGACATTTCCTCCCTCAGAACATCCGCCATGGCCGCCGCCGCCGTCCTCGAAACGGCCCACATGATAAGGCAAAGCTGCCGCTCCTGGCCCTCATTCACCTTAGTGCATTCCTCCTTCAGGGGGCATTCCCCGCAGTTCAATCCAATACCTTCCCGATGTTTAAAATGTCTTTTTTCTGGTTTAAAAGGAACCTCCCACCAATACTCCCTGAGCACGGAAGGCAGTAGAGTC
>Ga0185307_1000354_pt1 | contig 29549 bp, 32 predicted proteins | sample LHCtaG_FD_128010 | JGI IMG/M metagenome (GOLD analysis project Ga0185307, IMG submission 128010) | Hot spring microbial communities from Little Hot Creek, USA to study Microbial Dark Matter (Phase II) - LHC4sed_matched (SPADES... | ecosystem: Environmental > Aquatic > Thermal springs > Hot... | reverse complement strand
GAGTTTATTGATTGGCTGTAACTGTTGAGCGCTGTTGGAGCGGGCGCCTTTTTTCGGGCGATATGTGGGTGTAAAGCTATAGAGAGATGTGGGGCTTCACTCGTTTGCCCAGAAAGCCCTTCCATACGGCCGAAAGAGATAAAGAATCGAGGAGGGGGAAGAATGAAAGTTAACGTTAGACTAGAACGGTATCTATCTTTCTCTCAGCGGCTTCTGAAGTCTACTCTTATCCAGCTCTGGGCTTCAGCCTTTCAGATGGGTGGTGGAATTAGCTTTCTTCTATCTGATGGCGTTTTCATCCATCTGATGAAATCAGATGTAGGCGGCTCTTTAGAATAAAGTTTCTTTCTTAGGGCTTCTAGAAATTTATTCTCTTCTCCTAGGAAATCCGCTGCAGTTAAAACTCTATGCTTAACGCTGGACGCGTAGCTTACTATTGGATTAGCAACCTCCTTCCAGTTTTCATCTCTAAGAATGTGGTGGTCAAGGATGACTATTGGAATATGTTTAACAATAACCTTTAAGTTATTAATTGCAGCGTCTATATCCTCCATCTTCATTCTGAAGTCTGCGAGATACGTTGGCGGCCCACCTATAATTGCCAACTGAGGCTTACTTTCAACAATTATATTTAATGTCTCCCCCGACATGGGTCCTTGAACATCTGGGGCGAAGAAGATGCATCCACTCTTATACCTAACTGACACCATTATAACCCAACCTAGATCTGACTTCTCTGGACCGTGAAAAACAGGTTTAGAGAAGGATACTATGGTCTCGCCAAAACTAAATTCCCTCTCATCAGCTATCTCAAGCCTACTGGCTCTGATACCACTCGTCTTAGCAAAGAGCCACCCACGTCTTCTCTGGCTGAAATTCACATGGTCTCTGAAATTTTTCGCCAGGATAATCTTTCCCCCATATATTTTCTCGGCTATTTCAGCCGAGCACCAATTATACGCCCAGTCAGTATAAGATGGCGTGTGGTGGTCGAAGTGATAATGGCTGACAGTTACTACATCGGATCTCTCGGCGAACCTAACTATCTCCTCACGCCTAATCTTGAGGGCGGCATACTCACGCGGATGCGGCGGAAGCCCGTAGCGGTTTGGCCCAAGAGAGACTCCGGCGTCCAGCAATATTTTGACATCTGGGGTTTCGATATATGTACACATAGATCTAACGCCTAAGCTCTCAAAGGCTATTGGCTGAACAAGTATATCCCCAACATAATGCATTCAATGAACACCATATAGATAGAATCTTACTCAACCTAAATAGTCTCCTCTCGAAGCACTCCATAACTAAATTCTACATCTGGGAAGCGTGCCTCAACATATTCAATAATCTCCAAAACCTGATCGCTCCTACAGCTAATGATAACTACGGCATCATGCTTTTCATTCCCACCCTTCATTCATCCATTCACCATGCTTTTTACTAAAATCCTCTAAGATAGTATTATCAGCTTCTCCCATAAAATTGACACTCTCCACGGCTAAAGCCGGGAGATTCCTGCTTCTAGTGTGCTCATCGGTTGTTGTTCATAGCCTTTTTAGGCTTCCACCTCATTCCGTCCCACCTTAGAAGCAGGGGATGTGCCACCACCCCGTTAACGCCACCTCCGTGGAGGTGGCCCATATTCAACACGCCTGCAGCATCCCTATTCGCCTCCAACCCACAGTCTAAGTACTTATCGACAATTCATCCAACGGTTAAAACCGTAGGCTTTCTTGTCGACTTCGTGTAATGCATATCTATAGTGTTGAAAAGTTTTTGCATAACTCTAAGCTATGGATCCATCCCTCAAGCCTTGATCGTTTAAAAGTTTATAAGGGTAGGTTCAGCACTCAAGATCTACATCACGGATCCCTTTTTATCTCAGAAGGGTCAGACTCGTCATCACCACTATAAAAATTTCTGAACAAAATATTTAAGTTAATCTCTCCATTATAGACGTTTGCTTAAACACATCTCACATAGGTGGATGAATTGGGTTTCTGTCCTAGATGCGGTGTGAAACTGCCCCGAGATAAGGATCTCAGATTCTGTCCAAACTGCGGCTCCTCAATACATGCTGCGAGAAAACCCTCCATATGGGGAGATGCATTGGAGATAAGAATTATTTCGCTTGCAGTCATCTTTATACTATGCGTTCTTTCAACATTGAGCGGGGCGTTGGCGAAGATTAGTGTAGAGGATGCGAATAAAATGAATCGAGAACTAGAAGAGTTAAGAAACTCTGTCAGTGCATCTGCAGTTCAGACAATCTTTGGAAACAATTATATGCATACTTTAATAATGTTTATTCCCATAGCTGGACCTGGATGGGGTTTCTATGTCCTCCATAACACCGGTAGATTTATAGCTGCCATCAGCGTAATCGAGAGGGTTAACCCCGTCCTCCTCACCTTTACATTATTCCTCTATCCATTTACTTGGATGGAGTACATATCTTATACACTTGCAATATCAGAAAGCATAATGCTAACATACTCAATATTTAAACGTACATTTAAAAGCGAATTCATAAAGATGTCTATTATTGCATTTTCATGTGCAGTAATTTTACTATTAGCCGCATTAATAGAGACCGCGCTAATGTTTATTTAAAGAGAAGGGCGCCCTAAAAGTTTAAAGGTTTTAAAACACTACTATCTCTATCATTATCAGAAGAAAAAGTTAAGGTGTAAGGTTTTGAGCTACGAGCTGTGGGCTGAAAAATATCGGCCACGTACATTAGACGAGATGATTGACCAAGACGAGATAGTTGTTAGGCTTAAGAGCTTCGTTAAAGCCAAGAATGTCCCGCACTGTATATTTGCTGGTCCTCCTGGAACAGGCAAGACGACTGCCGCCCTATGTCTGGCACATGACCTCTACGGCGAGAATTACCGCGAATACATTATGGAGCTTAATGCTAGCGACGAGAGGGGGATAAACGTCATTAGGGAAACCGTTAAGACCTTTGCTAGAACTAAGCCGATAGGCGAAGTAACATTTAAGCTTCTCATCCTAGATGAAGCGGATAACATGACCGACGACGCCCAGCAGGCGCTGAGACGGACTATGGAGCGCTACAGTGAGACCGCACGCTTCATTCTAGTAGCCAACTACAGTGGTAAAATAATTGAGCCAATACAGTCGCGATGCGCACCCTTTAGATTCACATATCTTCCAGCTGATGCCGTAGCTGAGAGAGTTAGATATATCTGTGAGAAAGAGAATGTGGAGATAACGGATGATGGCGTAGAGGCAATATTGGATCTCAGCGGAGGAGACTTGAGGAAAACCTTAAACATTCTCCAGACTGCTGCCTCCACTGGTAAGCCTGTAACCGCTGACCTAGTTTATGCCGTTGTTGGCAAAGCTAACCCAGCTGATATTAGGGAGATGATGCTTACAGCCTTCAACGGAGACTTTATAGCTGCGAGGGATAAGCTTAGAGAGATGACTCGAAAATATGGACTTGCTGGAATAGACATAATAAGGCAGATGCACAGCGAAATATTCCGGCTGAATATTCCAGACAGCTGGAAGATTAAGCTGGCTGACTACGTCGGCGAGATAGACTATAGACTTGTTAGGGGTGCCACAGAGGAGGTTCAGCTCAGTGCCTTAATTGCAAAGCTTGTTGAAGCAGGATATGAGATGAAGAGAAGCCTTAAGTGATCTAGGCGACTAGAATGTCGATGGCAACATATGTGCCCTGGACCATAAAATATAAGCCTAAATCTTTATCCGAGGTTATAGGCAACGAAGAGGCGAAGAAGAAGATTCTCAGCTGGATCCAATCGTGGGAGAAGGGTGTTCCGGAAAAGAAGGCCCTATTCATCTATGGCCCGCCAGGGGTCGGCAAGACGGCGACCGTTGAGGCTCTCGCAAACGACTTTAGCATGGAGCTTGTCATGAGCGATGCAAGCACATATAGAACTGAGGAGACAGTTAGACGGTTCGCTGGGAGGGGCTCGCAGTTCGGCTCCTTATTCGGCAGGAAAAAACTCATTGTCTTCGATGAGGTTGATGGTATAACTGGTACGGCAGACACTGGCGGCTTATCTGAGATAATTAGGGTTATAGCGAACACTAGAAATCCCATTATATTAATCGCCAATGATGCTTGGGATCCGAGGTTTGCGGCTTTAAGGAACCTCTGCCTTCTAGTCGAGTTTAAGAGGCTCTCTGTAACAGAGGTTATGAGGCATTTGGCGAGGATATGCGCTGGGGAGGGGATTGCCGCCGAGGATAAGGCTCTAAGATTTATAGCTGAGAGGAGCATGGGCGACGTTAGGTCAGCTATACTAGACCTTCAAGCGCTAGCTCAGGGCAGAAGCAGCTTAACTTATGAGGATGTTTCATGGCTGGCGGCTAGAGATAGAAAGGAGACGATATTTAACGTGCTGAGGATGATATTCTACGCAAAGAGCGCGACAACCGCTAAAAACGCTGTGAACATGGCCGACGTGGACTTAGATATGCTCTTCGAATGGATATATGAGAACATCCCGTATCACATCAAGGATCCACGCGAACTGGCCGCTGCAATGGACGCTATTTCCAGAGCCGACATCTACCGGGGGATGCTTAAGGAGACCGGGGACTGGTCATTTCTAAGATATATCATAGACTGGATGACTGTTGGAGTCGCCTTCTCATGGAGTAAGAAGGCCAGCGGCTTCGTCCCATTTAGGTTTCCGGAGAGGATAAAGGCTGCAGCCAGCACAAAGGAGGAGAGGGAGATGCTTGAGGAGATCGGCAGTAGAATTGGTGAGAAATGCCATTTATCAATTTCACGGGCAATAGTTGAGGTGCTACCTTACCTACGCATAATACTCCAGAATAACCCTAAGATGGGTGAGAAGATAGCTAGATGGCTAAACCTAACTGATAAGATGGTCGCATATATCGTCAAGTGGAAGTAGAGTTTCTCCTCATTCACGCGCATGCTTTATTATGTGCCCAGCCTCTGGCAATATTATCTCCTTAAGCGCTAGGAGCACGCTCTGTGGCGAGCCAGGTAGGCAGAATATTGCCTTACCCCTAGATACGCCAGCCATTGCCCGCGTTACAATTGCGGCTGAACCCACCTCCCTATAGCTTATAGCCCTAAATATTTCGCCGAAGCCCGGAATCTCCTTTTCAATTAACGGCTGAACAGCCTCTATCGTTACATCTCTGGGGCTTATGCCGGTTCCACCAGAGGTTATTATAACATCAACCTTACGTGACCTCAGCGCACTCATAACGACTCTTTGAATTTCCTCCTTGTCATCGTTAACTATTCTCCGCATCGTTACTCTATGTCCATTCTCCTCCAGAATCCTAACTATTAGGTCTCCAGATAGATCATCCATCCTTCCAGTCTCAGTATACTCCTTAAACCTAGATGTGCTGCAGGTTATCACCGCAAAGTTTAGGCTTTTTGGAGCCTCAGCTTTATGCTTAAGAGTTGTCTCGCTCATATGCCGCCCTTCTCCTTCTTAACCACGTGTATACCCTGGATTAAAGTGTATGGGTATTGCCCTTCAGAATCTTTTTCATACTTCTTAACCATATCCCAGATTGTTAGCAACGCCACTGAGGCTGCCACTAAGGCCTCCATTTCCACGCCTGTCTGAGCCCTAGACTTAACGGTCGCCTCAACCTCAAGGGTATTCTCATCGATGACTCTAACGTCGACATTTACATTTGTTATAGGTATTGGATGGCAAAGTGGTATCAGCATCGGCGTGTTCTTCGCAGCTAATATGCCAGCTATCTTAGCCACATATATTGGATCACCCTTCTCAACGAGACCATCCTTAATTAACCTCACAGTCTCAGACCTAAGCTTTATCCGCCCCTTGGCGGTAGCCTCTCGGTAAACCTCGGGTTTGGCGGTTACATCAACCATCATCGTTGAGCCTCCATGCGTGAAGCCTATTGAGGCTGCTGGAACTTTGAAATCTCCTCCTCAAGCCTATCCACATATTTCAAAAGTTCCCCTGCAGTCTGCTCAAGGCTTAAAATTCGGCTTCTAAGAGCCCCCAATCTCTCCCTTAAATGCTCAAGCCTAGTATAGAGGGCTTCGGGAACAGAGACCTTCGAAAGATAATCCTTTGCTTCAGAAATCTCTTTGAGTCTCATAACTTCAAGGATTATTTTTGAGGGGTTTTTAGCTATGTCTCTGGACAAGCTGATGAAGTCCTGACTCTGCGCTACAGCCTTCCTTAAAAGATCCAAAGCCTGCCTTGTAGCATTCTGTGTTTGCTCCGGGTTTTTAAGGATCTCGATAAAACTATTTATCGGCTGAATGAAATCTCTAAAGGCTCTCTTTATCGATGGAGTTCTCTCTGGCTTTAAGAGGAGTATAGCGTCCCTTATGTCCTCAGCGGTCTTCTTTATGATACCCACCTTATCCTCCGAGTCAGCGAGAAGCTTGGATGGTGGAGCCTTCTCATAAAGGACATTGGCTAAAATCTCACTTGAAATCCCCTGGATCAAATCCTCAAGATGAGATATTCTGAACTCCAAATCTCTTATAACCAACATACATCACAACTAAATATTTCTCATCAAAAGAAAATAAATTTATTTAGTATGAATCCACCTGTCTCCTTTGGAAAAACGAAAAGTATATAAAATATATCTACTGAGTATTGTGCGTTTAATTTGCTACTTGGATGGGATGATGATTGATGGCTGCTCAAGGCGCTATTCCGGTTTTGATATTGAAGGAGGGTTCTACGAGGTCTAGGGGTAAGGAGGCTCAGCACAATAATATTATGGCTGCTAGAATTATAGCTGAGACTGTTAAGACTTCTCTTGGCCCTCGTGGGATGGATAAGATGCTTGTCGACAGCTTGGGAGATGTAACGATAACAAACGATGGTAAGACGATATTAGATGAGGTTGAGGTTGAGCATCCGGCAGCCAAGATGATGGTTGAGGTTGCTAAGGCTCAGGATAAGGAGGTTGGTGATGGGACAACATCTGTTGTTGTTTTGGCCGGAGAATTATTAACTAAGGCTGAGGACCTCTTGAATAAGAACGTTCATCCGACGATAATCATTGACGGTTACAGGAGGGCTGCTGATAAAGCTTTAGAAGCCCTTGAGAAGATTGCGATATCGGTTGACCCGCTGGATAAGGTTTCCCTCAAGAAGATCGCCATGACTGCTATGGCAAGCAAGCTGGTCTCGGAGAACCGCGATTACCTAGCCGATATAGCTGTTGAGGCTGTCCTCCACGTAGCTCAGAAGGTCGGCGACAGATATAAGGTGGACATAGATGATGTGCTGGTTCAGAAGAAGCCTGGTGAATCAATATCGGATACAAAGTTGATTAAGGGTATAGTCCTCGATAAGGAGGTTGTTCACCCAGGTATGCCTAAACGCGTTGAGAGAGCCAAGATAGCTCTCTTAGACTGCCCGCTTGAGATAGAGAAGACGGAATTCGACGCAAAGATTAACATTGAAACACCGGAGCAGATGGAGGCCTTCCTAAGAGAAGAGGAAAGCATGCTCCGCGAGATGGTTGAGAAGATCGCCAGGGCAGGTGCAAACGTCGTTATATGCCAGAAGGGCATAGACGACATGGCCCAACACTTCCTAGCCAGAAAAGGAATACTGGCTGTTAGACGAGCCAAGAAATCCGACATGGAGAAGCTTGCAAAAGCCACCGGCGGAAGAATAGTTACTAACCTGGAGGATCTTAGACCTGAATACCTAGGTTACGCTGAGCTTGTTGAGGAGCGTAAGATAGGTGAGGATAAGATGGTTTTCGTTGAGGGCTGCAGGGATCCGCGTTCAGTTGCCATTTTGATTAGGGGTGGAAGTGAGAGGATAGTTGATGAGGCTGAGAGGTCGATACATGACGCTCTATGTGTTGTAAGAGATGTTGTGCAGGAGCCGAAGATATTAGCTGGTGGAGGAGCGCCGGAGATAGAGGTTGCGAAGGCGATAAGAGAATACGCCAATAGCTTATCTGGTAGGGAGCAGCTGGCTCTTCAGGCTTTTGCCGATGCCGTTGAGGTTATTCCAACAGCCTTAGCTGAGAACGCAGGGCTGGATCCAATCGACATCATATCTGAGCTTAGGGCTAGGCATGAGAGGGGCGAGATATGGGCTGGGGTAGATGTATTCAGCGGTAAGATCAGGGACATGAGGGAGCTAGACGTATACGAGCCGCTGGCAGTTAAGAAGCAGGTCATCAAGTCATCTGTAGAGGCGGCAACAATGATACTCAAAATAGACGACGTCATAGCAGCCGGTAAAACCAGGGCTCCTAAAGCTCCTAAGGGCCCTGAGGAGTACGGTGGGGAATTCTAACAATATTAGCGCCAATAATTTCTCGTCAATTTCTATTTATTTTATCTATACTTGATAATTTATGGTTAGGGAAATATTTGAAGTTTCTGAAGACATCCCTCTCCTAGGTTGTATTGCCTTTGGTTTAATTGATAGGGGAACAAACGTTATTCAGGTTCGCCCAGTAACCACCTGCCCGCTCTCATGCATATTCTGCTCAACCGACGCAGGTCCAAGGTCAAAGTTTAGGCGCACAGAATACATCGTCCCACTAGATCATCTACTTGAAGCATTTAGGCGGCTAGCCGCATTTAAAGGCGGGCGGAATATTGAAGCCCACATAGATACTGTCGGAGACCCAATAACCTACCCTCAAATAGTCGATTTGGTGTCGGGAATAAGTCAAGTTAAGGGAGTCAAAGTCATATCTATGCAGACGCATGGGTCAACATTAACCGAGAGGATCCTCGATGAATTATCTAACGCTGGCTTAACTAGAATAAATCTTTCGCTGGACGCTGTTGATTTAGAGTTGGCGAGAAAATTATCTGGGACAGAATGGTATAATCCCTCAAGAATAATTGAATTAATGCGCTATATATCTTTAAACACCAGAATTGACCTCTTAATTGCGCCTGTTTGGGTTCCAGGAATAAATGACTTTGAGATGCCTAAAATAATTAGGCTTGCCCTAGAGCTCGGCGCTGGAAAAAGGTTTCCGCCGCTGGGCATACAAAAATATTTAATTCACAAGTATGGGCGAAAGGTTAAGGGAGTTAAACCGATGCCGTGGGGGAAATTTTATAATCAACTTAGGCGCTGGGAGACAGAATTCAACGTCAAACTTGTCCTCAGACCAGAAGACTTTGAAATACATAGGCAGCCGAGTCCGCCAAAACCATACAGGCGCCTTGAGGTTATACGGGTTGAGGTTGTCGGCCCAGGATGGCTTAGGGGAGAGGCATTAGCCGTAGATGAGAGACGTAGTAGGAGTATAACCCTAATAAATGCCGATGATTTTCCCATAGACGCGAAGCTGAAGGCCCGCATAATATCAAACAAAGATAATATCTTCGTCGCCGAACCAATTCTATAACGTTAATTAAATGCTAATAGCCTTTGAATACTTAACTAATGGAGGAGGACAAGTATGCGTATAATCATCGACAAAAAGGTTGCGGGGGACTTCCCCGAATTAAGGGTTTTAGCTACCCTAATGGAGGATTTAAGGGTTAAGCCCGAAGACCCAGCGCTGGAATCCCTAAAGATTGAGGTTATCAATGAAGTTAAATCTAAATATAATGTTGAGTCCCTTAAAGATGCTCCAAGTGTTAGGGCTTATAGAGACTTCTTCTGGAAGATTGGACTGGATTCAACCAAGAGCAGGCCAGCTGCTGAGGCGCTTATAAGGAGGGTACTGCTGGGGAAAACCCTGCCGAAAATTAACGCATTTGTTGATTCACTCAACTTGGCTTCAATAAAGTCTGAGGTTGCAATCGGCTCATTTGACGCCGATAAGATCGCCGGCAACACGATATCTATTAGATATGCGGGGATAGGAGAGAAATTCTATGGCATAGGGATGAGCAAAATAATTGTGCTGGGAGGCTCCGAGATAGTCCTCTCAGATGACGCCGGCTTAATCGCAATTTATCCGCATAGGGATTCGGAGCGGACGAAGATAACTGAGGAAACTAAATCAGCTCTCCTACTCTTCTGCGGTGTTCCAGGAGTTAACTTAGATATGCTGAATAAAGCCATGAATATAGCGGTCAACTTCATAGGAAGGTTCTGTGGTGGAAGAGTTCTCCCAGTGGGGGTTGAATAGATTGATTAGAAAATTTAGGCTTCTCATGGAGGACTCTGAGAGGAGAAGGGACTCGAAGATAATTCTAGCCCTAGATGTTGTTGCCGATAGCCCAGAAAAAATGCTCTCAAGAAGCCTCTCTATACTTGAGCAAGCTCACGAATATATATGCGCAGTAAAGATAAACCACCACCTTATTCTGCCACTAGGCCTATTCAACGGCGTTAAGAGGGTTCTGGATAGAGCTAAAGAGCTGGATTTACCGACGATAGTGGATTGTAAGGCTAATGATATTGGAAGCACAAACCGCATAATAGCCAAAAACTACTTCGAAGCCGGCTTCAACGCGCTTACAGCAAACCCATTTGTCGGCTGGGAGGATGGACTACAACCAATATTCGATGTTGCGGATAAAATGGGCTGCGGAGTAATTCTCTTAGCGTATATGAGCCATAGGGCTGCATGGGAGGGCTATGGACAGAACATCTATGACCCAAAATCTGGGAGAATTAAACCACAATACATCGCCTTCGCGGAGAAAGCTCTCTCATGGGGCGCTGATGGAGTAGTCGTCGGCGCAACATATCCGGAAAAAATAAGGGAAATTCATAATGTTTTAGCCGGCGTTATTCCAATATATTCCCCTGGGATTGGAGCGCAGGGAGGAGATATAGCGGAGGCAATCTCGGCTGGCTCACGTTACCTTATCGTCGGCAGATCTATAGTTGAAGCCGAGAATCCCGCTGAGGCCGCTAAGAGGATTAGGGAGCTAGCAAACGAATCTTCCAGGTATGGGGGTAAATAGGCTGCAGCCGACCTTAGCTGTCCGTCCACTAGTCATAACTGATTATCCTAAGCGACGGGCTTCTTCATCGGCCAGCTGCAATAATATTCTCTCTAAGATGCTAAATTAAAACATTGCTCTAAGCAGCTAATTGTTTCTCTGGGCTATTTAGACCATAGTTCACGCTTTAATAGATCTCTAACAGCAGCTCTTATGGCCGCACTTCTACTGGGATACATGTTCTGTCTCACAAGTTCGTCAAGGCCCTCAAGATAGGCTTCTGGAAGTAATACAGTAACAAGCTTCATGCCATACACACCTCAATAGACCTAACCAACTAATATGTTAGAAGCGCGTAGATCTTAAAAATATTTAATCGAATTTTCCACAATCAATCTAAAGATTTTCTAATGAAATGCACTGCATAGTTTACATGAGGCAGAAAAATGGGTAACGGTCTCCTACGGAATTTTTTATTTGACGGCTTAAATTATTCCACAACTCTACAATACAAGCTAGTTTTTGAATAGAAGTCACTTCAGCGTGGATATTTTAGAGAATATTTATCCTTCTTCGCTATTCTCTTCCTCGAAGTCCTCTCTTTCTTCCCCTTCTCTTTCTTCCTCTCTTAGTAGAGACGATTTCTCTATGGAGGCTTTTTTCATAACGTCCTCCGTGACATATACTTCTGCGCCAGCCCTAACAGCGATTGCTATAACGTCGCTTGGCCTTCCTCCAACGGTGATCTCGCCCATATTGGATTCAACAGTTATCCTCGCAAGAAACCTATTCGATTGCAAATCATATATCTCTCCCCTCTTAACCCTAACATTAACGCCTTCAAGAACCTTCATCATGAAGTCGTGTGTGTTTGGTACCGGCATTTCCACGCCACTTAAAGCAGTAGCTATTGAGGATGCCTCAGATGCGCCGATAACTATCACTAAGACCCTTTCCCTGTTATCCTCAAGGAGGATAACAGGTGTTGGGCCGAAGGGTGTATCAACTTGGGCTATTCCAGAAATATTAACTCTAACATTTTCCTCCATGTAATTACTCTCATTTATCTGGTTAGCCTACTCTTTGTTGCATCTAAGTTATATACTTTTAGGTCGGGTGGGATGTGGCAAATCAGTATATAAAGGCTTTATATGTTAAGTTGCCAGATCTAGTGATGACGGACTAAAAACATTTTTGCCAGCTAATCTATTTTTCGTTGCGAAAACCATTCTGAAATGGATTCTCCTAACATTCTACTCACCCTTTGGGGATGTTTTAGGCGGAAAACAGTTCAGCGACAACTATTTTCCTACCTGGCTGAAGAAAGGCTAATAAATGTTTATACCTATGGATTTTTGATGCTTAAAGTGGAGCGGATTTAGGCATGGAAAAGTTTGATCCAAAAGCCTTTATTGAGAAGCAGGTTGAGGAGATTAAGCGCGTTATTGGTGGTAAAAGGACTCTTGCCGCAGTTTCTGGCGGCGTCGACAGCTCAACTTGCGCCGTCCTAGCCCACATGGCTATAGGAGATAGGCTTGTCTGCGTCTTCCTCGACGACGGCTTCATGAGACTTGGCGAGCCTGAGATGGTTGCAGAAATACTCTCTAAGCCTCCGCTGAACCTTCCAGTTAGAATCGAGCAAGTAGAGGAGCGCTTCCTGAATGCCCTTAAGGGCCTAGTGGATGCTGAGGAGAAGCGAAAAGCATTCAGGGCAACTTTCTACGAGGTTTTGGGCGAGATAGCTAAAAGGGAGCGGTGCGATTTCCTCATTCAGGGAACTATTTTAGCGGATATAGTTGAGACTAGAAGCGGAGTAAAAACGCAGCACAACGTTTTAGAGCAGATAGGCATAAGCACCCGCGAACTATACGGCTTCAAGGTCGTTGAGCCCCTAGCAAGCTTACTTAAGTGGCAGGTTAGGGAGGTTGCAAGATACCTGAAGATTCCGCCCGAAATAAGTGAGCGGCAGCCATTTCCAGGGCCAGGTCTCTCAGTTAGGGTTATCGGCGAGATAAGATCAGATAAACTTATGACCCTTAAAAAAGCGACGGCAATAGTTGAGGGCCAACTGTCTGTCTATAAACCCAGCCAATACTTCGCAGCCATAATAGATAATAAATTTAAGCCGAATCTAAACCTTAGAGAGATTAGAGAGGCCGCCGCGAAAGTTCTAGAAGTTAAGTCTGAGGACGTCTCAGTTAAAGTGTTTAGTGATAGGGCAACTGGCGTTGAGGGAAATAAGCGTAAATATGGCAATATTGTTGCGGTGAAGTGTCTCTGTAACGGCGCTATTTACACTCCGCCACTAAGCAGATTAATGGAGATGCAGAGAACCATAATGGATTCTAACCCCTCAGCCACCAGAATTCTATATATGATCTTAGACTCCGGCGTCGAGAGACCTTACTCTATTGTGATTAGGGCTGTTGAGACAGAAGACTTTCTAACGGCTAAAGTCGCCGAGGTCCCCTGGAGCTGCTTAACAGCATGTGCGGAGGAAATCCTAAGAGACTGCCCAGATGTATCCGAAGTCTACTATGATGTGACACCTAAGCCTCCAGCCACAATTGAAATGGAGTAGGCTATACTCTACAATACGCCGCTGTCATCTTTTTATAGTCGTATTGAACAATTATTCTTAGCAGGTGCACATGTATGAGGGTTAGAGTTCATAGAATAGAATCTTATAGGGATTTAGATGGAAACCTAGGTAAGCGGATAGAGCTTGTTCAGGAAGAGGCGACGCCGAGGTTCGCTATTAGACCAGACAGCGAGGAGGCCAGAGTAGTTCAGGATATGCTTAGAGTTTTACAGCAGCAAATGCCAATCCTCAACATACAATCGCAGGTGGCAATGCCGAAAATAATCCTGTTTCTAACGGAGCGAGAGTACGAGGAGCTAGGTGTTGACTTCGACGTTAACCAGGTTTACGATGTTGATCTTTCAAATCAAATAATGAGGTTTAGGAAGGCTTATTGATTCACTAAGTCAATGTAGCCCCCAAGTTAATTGGGGATGGCGGATTGAAGGTTAGGGCACATGTATTCGTGAGCGGTGTGGTTCAAGGGGTTTTCTTCAGACACGAAACTAGGATTAGAGCTATAAGAAACAATGTGGTCGGATGGGTTCGCAATCTCCCAGATGGCAGAGTTGAGGCTGTTTTCGAGGGAGAGAAGAAAGCCGTTGACGCCATGATTGAATTCTGTAGGCGGGGGCCGCCTGGCGCAGTCGTTAAGAATGTTGAGGTTATATGGGAGAACCCAACGGGCGAATTTAGAGACTTTAGGATAATTTTTTGATTTAATATCTCTGCGGCTTAAATCTTTTGGGTTCTCCTCCTAGTTTTTAGCCATAAAGAAGGGAGAGTTAAAGAGAGAAATTAATTAAGCCGCAAAGCAAAAGAACTTATTTCTCTATAAATTTAATAGTTTATTGGAGGAGATGAGAATGGTTATGGAGGACTTTAATCTGCTTATTTCAACCTCTAAAGGCAATGAGAATAATGCCTGCTCAGAGATATGGTTTCTCCTCGGAGAGCTAGGTGATAGGGAAGCAGTAGTCGATAGAACTGAGGTAGCTGGCCTAGTTGTCGCAAAGACGAAGATTGATCCATTTAAGGCTATAGAGGGGCTTAGGGAGATTCTAAGGGAGAGACCATGGGAGTTCCGCTATGTTCTGAAGGTTACTCCAATAGAGATTGTTACGAGAACCAGGATTGATGAGATAAAGAGAGCTGCCGCAAGCTTACACCATAAGATCCAAGAGAACGAAACCTTCCGTGTGACCGTTGAAAAGAGGCATTCTGAGATATCCAGTAGAGATATAATTGGGGCTGTTGTAGAAAATCTAAACCGCAGAGTTGACTTAAATAACCCAGACAAAATAATCCTAGTTGAGGTTCTTGGAAGACTAACTGGGATATCGGTGATTAGGCCTAGTGACATACTCTCCGTCGCCAAAGAGAAGCCCTTACCCCAGAACCAAAGATATGCTCAGCGCTGAGCAACTAATAGAGCAGCCCTCTCAATAAGAACATTTTTTAAGGCATTCCCCACTGTGTCCCTCATAGAAGCCTCCAACTCAAGATCGCTGATTCCAAAGGCATCGATAATACGGGGTATTTTTTCATTAGTTAGATCGATAACTTTCTGATCTGCTTCCCAATTCAATGCCTCTGAAATGGCTTTAAGCGTTGATAGAGCTTCATCTCGGCTATCAGCTATAATCACTAGGGCAACATCGCAGGTTGATGACTTAACCCCTAAAACCTCGATAGCCTTCTTAATCTGGTCTTGACCTGAGGCAAACAGCAGAACTTCGATTGCGAGGCTTCTAGATAAATTGAGACCGGATTTGAATGAGTTTAGAGCATTGAGAACAGCGAAGAAAATGTGTTCGAAGCCGGCTACAAATTTGGCGTCTAAAATCTGAATCTTGCAGCTTCCGGCTTTAGCCCTAATCAAGTTAAAGACGTTATCCAAATTTCCGACTTTAACATTCTTAAAGCCCTCAACGACAAGGTGTTTATCTAGGACTTTTGCCTCTATCACTTTAACTCCTCCAAGGCTTCTTCTATAAACTTCTCTAGTAGGCGCCTATCCATGCCGCCCTCAGTTAATCTCCTCTTCGCCTCATCTATGGGTATATCATTGCGTCTGCATCTCTCAACAAGGTTTCTAACGGTCTCTTTTCTCTCCCATGGGAAAACTATCCACTTCCTTGTAACCCTGACGTAATAATCTGGGATAATTATGCTCCAAGGCTTATAATATATTGTTGCGATTTTAGACTCTTTTGCGCCGCGCTCAATCACGTGTTCTCTAACGATCTTTAAGCTTTTACCGGTATCAGCTACATCATCCATGACAAGCACCCTTTTACCTTCAACCGACATGGAGAGCGGCTGCGTTATGATCGGCTCGCTTTTCGTCTCGGCTACGCCGCGATAAAATTCAACGCGAACATTGGCCAGCTCAATGTTTCCCAGAAGGTCAGACATAACTCTTGCTGGAGGCCAGCCACCGCGTGAAACACCGACTATAACCTCCGGCTTAAACATATCTCTTTTAATCATACTAGCTAGTGCCAGCAGCATTTCGTAGATTTCATCCCAGGAAGGAACCTCGAATTCAACGTTTAAGCCCATCAGTATCCTCAAAAATTCATCTCGGTTGAAAATATAAGAGTTTATTAGAAAACCATTATTTATGCTAGTTCCTGCAGCGCCTTTAACCTTTTAATTATATTCGGGTGCGTTGAGAAGAGTTCAGCCATCTGCTCTGCAAGTGTAACTTTACGCCTCAAATACTTCTCCAGCAATCCCATTTCTGTCCTCGAATAGCCATATCTGGAGAGCGTTATTGAATCCTTCTCGGCGCTGTCCGGGTCAGATATGAAGAGAGCCTTAAAGGAGCTTAAGGCTCCTAGATCAGCATAGCGGGTGCGTAACCTCGCCGTCGACTCAACTATCTTAACGAGGCCAAGGGAGAGCTTTCTTGCACCATCAGGTACAATAGAGGCACTATGTCTATCAGCATAGTACTCCCTCAGTCTGCTTAAGTATAGAGTGAACAATGTTAGAATCCAGTATATAGCTATGCTGAGCAAACCGATTAACGCAAGTAAACTTCCATTCCCACGTCTATCTCTTCCGCCTCCATAGCCACCATAATACATTGAGGACCACATCAGCGAGTAGCCAACATAGTAGAATATTGCCGGTAGCAGTGATACAAACATCATCACTTGAACATCACGGTGCTTCAAGTGGCCGACCTCATGTCCTATAACGGCCTCAACTTCATCCAGACTCAATGCATTAAGCAAACCAGTTGTAATAGCCACTCTATTACCGGTTAGAGGTGAGCCATACGCGAAAGCATTTGGTATTGGAATCTGAGCTATCCTTAACTCCGGCGTCTTTATGCCGCTTCTAGCGCTAACTCTCTCAAGGATACTGTATAGCTCCGGCTCCTCATATCTTGAAACCCTTTTAGCTCTATATATGGCGTCAATTATGTAGGGCGCTATAAGCCACTGGAGGACATTTATTAAAACTACGAATACCCCCAGAGTTATTAGGCTAACTCCGAGAAGTGAGAGTATTATCGCCAGGAACAGCGTAGATAACCCTATTATTGCCGCCAAAGTCGCAAGCATCGTGAATTTGAGCTTTAACGCGCTCATGGTTACCCCACTTTATTTATGTGGGGCTGAGATTTATATATCCTTTTCTCAGAATCTTCTATTTAATTGATGCCGGTGCCTCCTATGAGATATTTTATTTCCATCTCCAATTTAACGCTTAAAGCATTAATTATCTCTTCAGATTTCTCATAAACTATCTCCCTCAGCTTCTCAGAAATATAACCTCTAGAAGAAAATTCATCCAGCTTCTCAAAGTCTATCTTCTGGACTCTCCCATCCGGCCACATGCATATATCGGCCTCTAAGTCAACGTATCTTATCTTCGCCGGATACAGCTCTATTGGGGTATTTAGGTTGACATATGTGCCCTTATACTCGCCACTCCTAGAGAAGTATGATGTTCTAAAAAACCAATCGCCAATCTTCATCGAAGTAATCGCTCGATCCCCCGGCTCCTTAGGAACCTTAAGTCCATCGTAAATTCCAGGCGATGAGAAGACCCTTAGAAGTCTTATCTGCTGCTTAGAATCGTCGAATTCTACTATACGCGCCTCACCTAAATTAAAGATCTTTCCATTAATTTTTACGTGCTCTATGCTTATCTTCGAGCTCTCATATGGATACTCGCGCAATATGCATTCTTTGAAAATCTCCTCAACTTCTCTAGCTGAGTAGCCCTTCTCCAAGAGCTTTTCGGCCATCTCAAGCATGTAGGCGATCTTTCCGCCGCAGGCTTTATAATAATGGTGTCCACTCAGGGTTGGAACAATTGTATTTCTAATTTCATCTAACTTCTTCTTTGAGAGAGCTGGAAACTCTATGTCAAACCTCACCCTCATATCAATGGGTGAGACTATGTTCTGCATGATCTCGCCGAGGGTTTCAGGTGAAAACTGACATCCATTACCCTCGCCGCTCAACTCTATAGGCGTCGTTATTGCCATATGGTGCCTAACTATAACGTCATCTAGGAGATTAAGCAAAATGGATGCTAGCTTTCTAGCGGCCGACGCATACCCCACAACGTTAACTCCCTGCCTATCAAATCTATCATCTATCTCGATATCTGGCTGACAGCTATCCTCCAGCGTTACTGGCAGCCTAAACCTCTCTCTTATCAGCATTGATGGCTGAACTATCCTGAAGCCGTTGTCAAGCAGTATCTTCGTTAGAGCCGTGGTATATATCCCCCTCACCTTTGCCTTGAAAGTTTCGTTAACCATAAATGTCACCTCTTCCTGATCTTGTAGAGTCCATCAGTCTTCTCGACGTCGAATTTAACTCCAAGTATCTCCTCAGCAAGCCAGATGTTTGATTCAAGATGGTCTGAGAACATTCTCGTCAAGTATATGGATTCGCCCTCGGCTAAAGCAACATATGGGACAAGCATATCCGCCATGTGTACATCAACAGTAGCCTTCGCATCTATCTCCTCAAGTAATCCTTTAACCGCTTCCTGAGCCACAAGCTCACTTGTTTTCCCAAGCTCGCCTATTGAGTCGCTCCCAAGGATTACGCCCCTATCCGTCTTAGCCCAGAGAACCAGTGAGCTACCCTTCTGAAGCGGGTTCGAAAAGTCGTACACTATGCGGATCTTCGGCTCCAACCCCCTAGCCTTAAGAAGTCTCTCAGCCTCACCAGCCTGCCTCTCAGCAACCTTCCTATCCGCTAGGAAAGTGCAGACTGAGATGCCTTCAATAGATGTTATCTCACCGAACTTCTCAAGCTTTAGGGGCTTAAGCTCTCTGCATGGCTGAACTCTTAATACGACTTCTCCCATACCCTTAGGATAATATCCATACTTTTTAACCTCTATCTGGGCGTTTAACCCCATTCTCTCAAGCAATCTTAAAAAGACATACGCCAAGTAGTTTATCGTGGGCGAGTGCTTGACGTCTGTTCCGCCCTTTGAGACTTTAAGTGTAACTGGTTCTTCAGCGAAGGCGCATATAGGTAGAACCGTCATTATTAGCATTGGTATGCTACCAGCCGTACCTATCTCAGCATATACTTCTCCGCCGACTACCTCCTTAGGCTTAAACCAGAGCTCCTGCGAGCCGACGTATGCTCCCTTAACCTCGGCATTACATAGTTTAGCCGCTGTTAAAACTGATTCTAGATGCTGCGGCCTTAAGCCTGGCTCGCTCCGCTTCTTCCTTATGTTATAAATGTATAGTGGTTCTCTGAGGATGCTGGCTAAAGCAACTGATAAGCGTAGAATCGTACCACTGCCACTCTTCTGCCCACCATCAATCTTCAGCATCCGAGACCTCTCTCCAAGAAAACGCTATAAAAATCATAGTTAGGGAAAAATAAACTTAACTACTTTGATACTGTCAAGTTTAAAACATAAAGACAGAAACCCAGTCATTAAGACTGATGATTAAAAGAACAGTTAAATTATGGCGCGTAATAAATATTTTTTAGAAAAAATGAAGCTGCCAACCACCGCGATTTTCCGGGGTTACGGTAATGTCAAGCGATGATAATGTCGACATTAAGGATATTTTGAGACGCCTAGATGACTTAATCAATGTACTGAAAATTATTTCTGAGGATCTAACAGAGATAACAAATATTCTGAGGGGTCACGTTGAGTCTAAAGATGAGGAGAGAATGCCTTTCTCCGTCTTTAAACCCACTAGTCAGTTAAGGGGAACTAGAACTGCTGAGGAAGTCCAAAACGCCTTCCCAAAAGAACTACTGAGCCTACTTCTATTCGAGGTAGGAGAAAACTATATAGTTATTAAACCCAAGCAGTATCTAGGCCCGGAGAACTTCGCCAGAATAGCTTCAATAGTTCGCGAGCAGTTTGGAGGGGAATATGTCAGTCAGGGAAAAGAGTCTCATTTCAGGATTCCAAAAATAATTTAAGTAAGGTTAAAATGCTAAGGAGGTGATCAGTATACTAGCCCCTTTCAAGGGCTTTTTAGATGTAGAATGTTTCACTTGGCTCTCTTCTCGCCCTTTCCTCTGCTTCTCTCCTGGCCTCTACAGTCATGCCGCTTTTTCTAGCGCCCTGCTTTGTAACCTCGATATCATATTTAATGAAATCTTGGACGAAGTCAGCTAACCGCTTATTCATTTCCGCTAGCTCTTCTTTGGAGAAGGCAACCATTACGTCTGGATTGTTCACCCAGTTCATCCAGCCAAGGAGACTTCTATGCAGCGCCATCAAGACGAAGCGCATGGATTGAACTAATTCAAGTCTATCCATATCCTTTCTTTCTAGAAGCCTTCTTATCTGCTCAAGAGCTCTTTCAGATGCCTGTATCCAGCTCTCGCCCACCACTTCCCACCCCATTAATTCACCCAACTTACTCTTCTCCTAACCAATCTACCGACTTAGCATAAAGGCAACAGCATTAATATTTCTTTTGGTTACAAAGAGAAACGCTTAAAAATTGCTTTGCGGCTGAATTAATTTCTCTGTTTAACTCTTTTTCTCTTTATGGATTGGAGGCGTGCTGATGAAGCTTATTGGGCGTTGCGAGCTCTGCTTATCTTAGATTTTCAAATATTTTCTTTTGCTCAGGCACTAGATTTGGCGGGATCCTACCCATTAAGGCAGCGCGTACATTTTCTATACATTTCTCCGCCATTGCCCTTCTAGTCTCAACAGTGTATGTCCCAATATGAGGCGTCAGGACAACATTTTCCATGCCTATGAACGGGCTGTCGAGGGGAAGTGGTTCACTTACAAAGACATCTAAACCAGCGCCTGCAATCCAGCCCTCCCTAAGCGCCCTGCAAAGGGCATCTTCATCTATAACCGCTCCTCTCGAAGTATTTATTATATATGCTGTTGGCTTCATGAGTTTCAGCTCCCTCTCACCTATCATTCCTCTTGTTCGGGAAGTTAATGGGATGTGTAGTGATACGAAGTCCGACTCCCTTAATAGAGTCTCAAGGTCTACGTATTGCGCTCCAAGGCTTATTTCAGCCTCTGATTTACGCTCCACGTCATAATACAGTATTTTCATGCCGAAAGCTCTTGCCCTTTCAGCAACCTCATAGCCTATTCGGCCCAAACCAACTACCCCAAGGGTTTTACCGTAGAGGTCGATTCCCATCTTTAACATCTTCTTCTCAGGTTTCGCCCACTTCTCCCTCACATATCTATCTGCGTCCAATATTCTCCTCGATAAGCAGAGCATTAATCCAATCGTTAACTCGGCGACTGCATGTGAGAGAACACCAGGCGTGTGGGTTACATAAATCCCCCTTTCAGTACATGCATCTACATCTACATTGTCGTAGCCCACACCATACCTGGCAATTATCCTTAGATCTGGAAAATTGTTGATGGCTTCCTCATTCATTGGCTCCAGACCCAGTATTATTGCATTTACATCTCTTATTTCTTCAGGAATATCATCTGGCCTCCTAAATGTGCCGTACACTATTTCCGCGATATCCCCCAGCTTCTCCTTAAATAACCCGGGATTATCTGATTCGGCGCTCGATGAAACCATAACTTTTGGCTTCAGATGTAAGTCACCTCGCCACCACTAAAAGTACTGGTAAGAAGCAATTAATTATAAAGAATTTTTGGTCAGCGGAGGTTAGTTCAAAGGGAAGTCACAGCCTATTTATAAACAGGCTCCACGCCGTCGCCTCGCATCATCCCGGAATAATCATTGCAAAGCCATCTATTTATCTGTTCCCTCGAAAAAGTTAATTTGCGCCCTTTGCTAAGATTCTTCGATTTGAGCAGTGATCACAATGTCTCTGGACGAGTATTTAAAGAAGAGAAATTTCAGTAAAACTCCTGAGCCCCAAGGCGATGCTAGAGCTGAGAGTAAATCTAATTCTAGAGGAATATATGTTGTCCAGAAGCATGCCGCCAGCCACCTACACTATGATCTCAGGCTTGAGAAGGATGGTGTCCTAAAGAGTTGGGCTATACCTAAGGAGCCGCCAACAGCTAGAGGAGTCAAGAGACTTGCCATTCAAACAGAGGATCATCCTATTGAATACGCCAATTTTGAGGGCGTTATACCGGAAGGAGAGTATGGTGCTGGAACTGTTGAAATATGGGATAGAGGGACATTTGAGGTCGAGAAGTGGGGTGGAGAAAAAATAGTAGTTCACATACACGGAGAGAAGATTAAGGGAAGATACTGCCTAGTAAGATTTAGAAAGCAGGAAAATGGATGGCTTTTCTTTAAAGCTTAAAAATAAGTTGCCGACATTTTAACAATACACAGCGATGGTGGAGGATTACTTCTCAAATGACGGAATGTGGATCCGAGACTAAAAAGTTTATGGTAGTTTTCCAGCCGGAGGGTAAACGTGTCAGAGTAGACTCCAAGTCTCTCCTCCTAAGCGCTGCGAAAGCTGCAGGCGTAGATATAACCGCCATCTGTGGTGGACTTGGAAAATGCGGTAAATGCCGGGTCATAATTGAGTCTGGTGGAGAAAACCTGAAACCTCCAACTAAAGTTGAGCGAAGTTTTCTCTCGGACTCCGAGTTTTCAATGGGCTATAGGCTTGCCTGCCAGGTTCCAGTGGAGGTGGATCTAGTTGTCAGGGTTCCCGAAGAGAGCAGGACTGGTAGACAGAGACTCCAAATTGAGGGCGTTAATGTCCCAGTTAAGCTTGAACCCTACATTAGAAAATACTTTGTTAGCCTTCCAAAGCCAAGTCTTCAGGATATTAGATCCGACGCTGATAGACTTTTAGACGCTCTTAAGAAGGTTTATGGTCTTAGAGACTTGGTAATAGAGCCAAGCGTCTTACAGAGCCTACCATCAGTTTTAAGGGAAAGCGGTTGGGGTGTAACTGCAATTATATGGGGCGGAAGAATTATCGTCGGCGTCGAGCCCGGAGACACATCTAGTAGGCTTTTCGGCTGCGCATTCGATATAGGTACAACTAAGATCGCTGGTTACCTACTCGACTTAAACAGTGGGCTGGTTTTAGCAGTAGACTCGCTTGTAAACCCCCAAACATCTTATGGCGAAGACGTGATATCTAGAATAACCTACGCATCTAGGGGAGTTAACGAGTTAAAAGATCTACAGAGGGCTGTTATCGAAGGCATCAATAAAATTTTAAGGAAACTAATTGATAAGGCTGGTGTAGAAGCCGGGGAAATCTATGAGATGACTGTTGTCGGAAACACCGCGATGCACCACATATTTTTGGGGATAAACCCAAAGTATGTTGCGCTAGCACCATACCCTCCGGTTGTGAAGAGCAGTGTGGACGTTAGGGCTAAGGAGATCGGGGTTGAAATTAACCCCAATGGCAACATTCACGCTCTGCCAGTTATAGGCGGCTTCATAGGAGCCGACACAGTTGCAGTTATACTGGCAACAAAACTATATGAGAGAAATGAGATCTGCATGGCCCTCGACATAGGAACCAACACGGAAGTTGTTTTAGGGAATAAAGATATGCTGTTGGCTTGCTCATGCGCCTCTGGACCAGCCTTTGAAGGCGCGCATATAAAGCATGGTATGAGGGCTGCTAGCGGAGCAATCGAGAGGGTTCGAATAAATCCAGAGACTCTTGAAGTCGAGTATGAAGCCATAGACCGCGTTAAGCCCAGCGGCATATGTGGATCCGCGATAATTGATGCTATTGCAGAAATGCTTAAGGCTGGAATAATCGATGTTAACGGGGCCTTCAATAAAAAAATTAACTCGCCGCGGATAAGACTTGGCGGGGATGGACTGGAGTTTGTGATAGCTTGGGGAAGCGAGACAGCCACCGGCTTAGATATTGTAATTACGCAGAGGGATATTAGGGAGATTCAACTTGCCAAAGCCGCTGTTCACGCTGGATGCATGTTACTTATGCGGAAGATGGGTATCATGGAATCGGATATAAGCGCTCTCTTCATAGCTGGAGCCTTTGGAACATATATAAATCCTGAGAGCGCGAGGATAATAGGCATGTATCCAGAGGTGCCTCTAAGTAGGGTTCGCGCTGTCGGTAATGCTGCCGGAACCGGCGCAAGAATGACTCTGGTCTCAAAATATATGAGGGAGAAGGCTGAGGAGATCTCGAAGATGGTTAAGTATATTGAGCTTGGAGCCGAACAAGAGTTTCAGGCAGAATTCTTCAACTCACATTTTCTACCATACGCTGACCTATCAAAATACCCAGAAACCGTCAATATGCTTAGAAGCCTTGGCAGGGAGATTAAGAAGCCGCCGATGTTTAACATTAGGGGGTTTAAAACTGCTTCTATTTAGCGGGGCGTGTCCAACTATTATTTTATTTCTTTGTTTATTTCTTCTTTATGCTTTGGGATGCTGGAGTTTATGATGTTGGCTCTTGACGGCTGCTTTAGGCTACGTCTTTGATCTTATGAATTTTGATTCAAAGTTTTTTGGGAGGAGGCCTGGGGTTTAGGAGGCTGTATGTGAAGGCGTTGGTTTTGAAGGAGGTTTGTAAGTGAGTTTGAGGTATGCTGAGGGCCTATCCCTCATATGCTTCGATGTTAGGGTTCCTAAGTCTACGCTTCACTACTGGGAGGTGAGGCATGGAGATATTGTGGAGGAGGTTTTGAGGATGCTCTTCAGACTGCTCAGCCTCATAGAATACGACTACTCGATAATGGACTCTACTAAATTCGCTGACTGGCTTAGGAGGCTTCATGAGCTATTCATTAGCGTGAGGGTGAAGGATGGAGGCACACTATTCCCAGTACATGCCCAGCTGACAGATTCTGAGGTGGAGTTTGTCAGAGGCATACCTGAGGAACTCATGCTTGGTGATGGGCATTCGACGCTAAGCCCTTGAACATCAAGCAGCCGCAGAAGCCAGATAAATGAAAAATCCTGTGAAAGGCGAAAAGCATACAGCAGCAAAAGCAAAAATTTTGATCTACTGTGAAGGGGCGATGTTTTATAAAAAACTAACGCATTAGCGGGCTTGCATGGAGATATTCTTTCTGAAACCTCTCGAACATTTCATCCCTAAGCTTCCTCAATCTCTCACTTATTCTCACCGGGTACACTTCGCTGTTTCTGATGCGCCTATATCTCTCCGGCAATGCCGCTAGTTGTTCCGCGCATTTCCTTCTTATCTCCTTCAGGTCTGGGAAATCATAGATTATTTCACCCTTAATCACTATTGGCACTAGGAGGGGTTTGGCGCCCTCAACCTCCTCATCCCATAAAGTTATTATGTCCTCGATGAAATGTTCGTTCTCAATTTTCCTCCAAACCTGCTTTCTCCCCGGCAACGTAGCCTTATTTAAGCTGCTGGTGAACTTTGTTGTCGGAATCATCCTGCCGCTCTCATCGCTTGTCTCCGCAAGCTTGAATATTCCATCAAGCGCTGAGACACCACCTTCCTTTGTCAGAGAATCGTAGTTTGCGCCGGTGACGAGCTTTGTCCCGACGCCGAATCCATCTATTGGAGCTCCTCTGGATAAAGCATCCTCAATAACAAATTCATCTAGGCGGTCGCTTACAAAAATTTTTGCATCCGTTAATCCCGCCTCGTCAAGCATCCTACGAGCTATCTTACTTAGTTCAACGGGGTCTCCGCTGTCAAGTCTGATTCCGGCAAGCTTGTATCCCCTCTTCTTAAGTTCCAGACCAACTTTTATGGCGTTTCTAACCCCCTCAATGGTATCGTAAGTGTCTACTAGGAGGATTGTGTTGTGTGGGAAGCTCTCAGCGTACTCTATGAAGGCTTGGAGTTCAGTCTCCCTAAAAGACTTGGTTTCTCTATAGCGTTCCTCGATAAACTTGTGCGGTATTGTTCCGACAAAGGGTATACCCCACTTCATTGCGGCTATAACTAGCGATGTTCCGTCGAATCCGCCTATATAGGCTGCTCTAGCGGCAAGGACTGCTGCATCCCTACCATGAGCTCTTCTAGCGCCGAAATCAACGACTGTTTTAGGCGAATAAAATACGTTTCTACCCTTAGCAGCATAGACTATTCTAGAAGCCTTCGTTGCAATCAGACTCTCAAAGTTTATTATGTTGAGTAGGTAGGTTTCAAGTAATTGCACGTCTATAGATGGCCCGGTAATGTTTATCACGGGTTCATTTGGAAAAACCAGTGTTCCCTCCGGTACAGCGTAGATGTCGCCTCTAAACTTAAAGTTCTCGAGGTAGTCGAGGAACTCTCCACCTAAATCTTTGCCAGCAACCTTCTCCAGCCACTCACGGTGCCTTCTGCTTAAACCCCTATTTAATATCTGAATGTAGCCTATGAGTTGCTCTAAACCAGCTGCGATAATATATGAGCCTAAATGCTTCGGTATCTCCCTAAAGAAGTATGTTTCAGTTATCGTATTGTTTACGCCATGGTCAAAGTTACATTTTCCAGACGTTAATTCATAGTAGTCTATGAAGAGGAAGAGATCCTCTTCAGTTAATAGTCCAGTCTCTAGTCTTCTCAGCCTCTCCCCCATCCTTAACCCTTCTTCCCTAAACAATATACCAATGAATAAACTTAAAAATGAAGTATTTAATCTAATCTAAAAAACATTTATAAATCTTCAATTAAAACATGTGGAATGAAGTTTGTCTAGAAGCTGGAATCTATTGGTTGGCGGCTTCGTCTCCTACGTTCAACCTTTCTCTTTGTAATCGCCATCTTCTTTATGGCGTTTGCCACATCATCGTATATTGACGGAAGATCCCAACCGTTGGCAGAGTAATTATATGTTTCTCTCCCAACGGCTATTATATTAACGCTAACCTCATAATGTCTTCTCTCCCCCTCTTGAGACGATGTTTTTATCATGCTTCTAGCCTCAATTATCTGTGGAAGAATCTTACTTAAACTATTAACTAGACGGATGAACTTTATCTTTGCCGCCTCGGCCTCGAAGGGGTCATCCGGTAAACCAATAATATATAAGGGGAAATTAACCTCTATATCCCCCGCTGAGATGAGCTTAGCGAAGTCCCTGTAGGTTATTATGCCGTGGAGCTCCTCGCCTACTGTCACCAGAGAATATGAAGTGCTTTGGTTAAGCATATTTTCAGCGACATCTCTTATCGGGGTCGGTGGGTCGCATTCAAGTGGGTTTTTACTCATTATAGCTTCAACTAAGCTGTCTAGTGGGTTTAGTGTGTCTGGTACACCGGATCTATATTTCTCTCCATCAAACTCAGTCATCAAATCAAATACAATGTTGGATGAGGTTACTATACCCGAAATTCTTCTTCCTTTAATAATGGGTATATGATCAATTCTCCTTCGAATCATAATCTCCCTAGCCTTAGAAACTCTTTCGCTGACTGACATTGTTACTGGCGATGGACTCATAATCTTTGAAGCTCTTATATTTCCTAGGGCGCTATTCTTAATTTCATTAACTATTGATTTAACGTCTATTTTACCGATAACCTTACCGCCATGAAAAACTGGCAGAGCTCTCAACCTATATTCAGCCATAATTTTTGCCGCCTGAAGCAACCTGTTATCTATGGAAATTTTTGGAACAAATTTCATCAGGTTTTTAACTTTCATGTTGGATGGACTCTTAGACTTTAAAATGTCTCTTACGGTGACGACGCCAACTTTATTCCCGGCATGGGAGAAAACTTCGTAAGAGTCGTTGTTCTTCATTAAACCTATTGCCTTCAAGATCGGCGTAGACGAATCAAGAATAATACAATCAGAAATAAAGTCTCCAACTAACTTATCTCTTGGAGCGCCCAAATCGATCACAACCAATTAAAAATATTATATCTAAAATATTCTCTTAAACTTTTTATAGTTGACTCCCCCTCTCTAATTTCTAAGGTTGATCTAAAAGTCTCCTCATTATCACCACAAAAATTCATCTGAGACTTTCTTCACCTAAAGAAAGGGGAAAGGAAAAAAGTGATGGTGGGGTTCGGGCTTCATAGGGTTTTATATAATTTTATGTAAGGCTCTCTACCCTTGGTTTCATAGCCCTCGGCATTCTATTTCATTAGAGTGCATATCACTGGGCTCCGCCCGCTTGAGGTGACCCCGACCTATAGCTCCACCTTCGTTAAGTCCTCTGACTCATTACTGTGGGGAACCCTTGACGAAGGCATCAAACCGGATGATTTCTATTTTTCGCCATGGAAAATTATTATTGTTCCGGCTCGATTACTACAGCTGTTCCTGTAGCCGAGATTACAATTATTCCGGCGCCTAAGCCTAAATCTGAAGTTTCAAGGTCAACTCCGACGACAGCATTTGCACCCATAGATATGGCCTTATCTTTCATGCGCTCAACAGCCTCCATACGGGCCTTCTCAATCTCCGTCGTAAAGGCTTTCACTTCTCCGCCGAACATTGTTTCAACGCTGGCTATAAACCTTCCAAGGACACCCCTAGTTCTCGGGGAAACTCCGGTAACTATACCAAGAACCTTCTTTACTCTATAGCCTGGAATTGTAGGCGTCGTCGCCACCATAAAGTTTCTAATAAGCTCTAGCGACATACCACACTTCGGGCAGAAGAGGGAGTTCTCATCAACCTCAATTCCACACTTTGGGCATCTCAAAGAGGTATGCCTCCATATCGGGTGGAGAGATACAAAATAATGATGGGAAACTTTATTAATAAAATTTCCTTTGAATAGGAACTTATTGCAAAACCTTCAGGTAGATGAGTATACATGCTACTTGTATGAGTGCTAGGAGTATTGAGGCTAGTCTCTCATATCTTATGGTTATTCTTTTGGGGGATTTCAGTCATGTGAAGAATCTTTCAACGGTGCTCCTCACATGTTTATAGCCTTCCTTATAGAATCTGCATGGTCTTCCACGCTTGGACTTGCCCTATCCCTAGGGTTTAGGGGTATGTTCGCCTTTATACCCCCTCGGATATGCTCCTATCTTATTTGAATTGTATGCGGAGTCTCGTAAAGCTCCCTAAGCCTGCACATAGGGCCTACCGATACCACGCTTAACCTTTATCCCATCAAAAACTTCAATAAGCCTCACGCTGTCATGCTCATCTCCGGGGCCGATCACTATGCTCAATTGTAGGGATTCAGCCGTTACGGCCACGTGACCTTTGAGCCCTTCCTATGCCTGCATCCATTGTAGTCTACAAGGCTTCTCCTTCTTAGCCTTAAAAGTCGTACTATCCACTGGAACCTATCAAGGCTAAGCCTACCCATAAAGTATCCCCTCGATGCTAAGGCTTCAAGTATCCTAGACCATACTCCCTCCCTCTGCCAACGCTTAAGCCTCCTAAAAGCCGTCAAGTAATGCCCATAGCGTATAGGCACATCCATCCACCTACAGCCAGTCAAAAGCACATAAATTAAACCATTCAAAACAATCCTATCATCAACCCTAGGCCTACCAGTCTTAGCCCTAGGAGGCAGTAAAGGCTTTAATAAGCTCCCACTCACCATCATTAAGCTCACGAAACTCCATACAAAACCATTCTCAGAAAAAGCTTAAATAGTTTAGAGATGAGTTCTTAATTAAGATATATACTTCTATTAAGTCTCAAAGTAATATTCTAGAAGTCGCCGTATCCCCCTCCTCATTATTTCGGAGAGAGTTGATGGGCTAATCTTAAGTTTGCGTGAGAGTTCTGATATGTCAAT
>Ga0185307_1000351_pt1 | contig 29625 bp, 37 predicted proteins | sample LHCtaG_FD_128010 | JGI IMG/M metagenome (GOLD analysis project Ga0185307, IMG submission 128010) | Hot spring microbial communities from Little Hot Creek, USA to study Microbial Dark Matter (Phase II) - LHC4sed_matched (SPADES... | ecosystem: Environmental > Aquatic > Thermal springs > Hot... | reverse complement strand
CACGTTCTGAATAGCAAGACCCGTGAGATCGAAGATAGCACCTTCACCCCCGCTTCTTCCCTCTCCTCATGGTAGGCAGGCATTACCCTGAAATCCCCCATGCCCGGGAAAGAAAACGTAGGACTCGGGCGGCATCTGAACCTTCCCCCCCTTCAGCCTGAAGGCCCCCCGGCCTCTATTGCCTCCCTCATGGAAAGGAGCTTCCTACCTCGCCCTCCCCGAGCAGAAGGACCCTCATCCCCTATCCGGAGGAGCGGAAAAGTTGGCGCCGGGGAGAGGACTCGAACCTCTGACCACTCGGTTGCCGCGTCCGGCGCGTCCTTCCTGCTTGGGTTCTTCCCTCATCCGCACCGGACCTAACAGCCGAGCGCTCTACCTGCTGAGCTTTCGGGCCGCTTGCGCGGTACCCCGGCGCTCCCCGGCATCCCTTCTCTGTCGTACCCCCCATAAAGCCTTAACTGATGCCCCTCTCCGCCTCCCTGAGCTTGGCTGGAAGGTACTCCTCCACCACGTACTCCAGCCCGTACTTGGCGAAGGCCTGCTGCTCGGCCTTCCTCCCCAGCTCAAGCATCCTCCTGATCTCCCCCTGCCAGAACTCCGTGTGGTACCTGGGATCCCTCTGAAGCTGCTTCAGGCGGGCGATGTCCAGCTCCCTGAGCTTATCGGTGGGAAGGTCGTACTCCACGATGTCGGTGGCCGTCACCCCTATGAACCTGGCCCTCGGAACGGCCAGCTCGTGGTTTATGTAGGCCAGCTTGGCGCTCCCGGAGATGATCACCATGGCTATGTGGAAGCCGAAGGGGTCCCCGTCGCAGAAGAGGTAAACGGGCAGCCCCAGCTCTTCGTTCGCCCGCTTGAGGAACCTCCGGGTGGCCCTGGCCGCCTGCCCCTTCAGCCCCACGATCAGGGCATCGAACTTCTTCCAGGCCTCCTCCTGGAGCAGCCTGTGGTACATGCCCATCGTCTCGACCGCTATGACCCTCTTCGCCCTGCACCTAACGAACTCCACCTCGTCTATGGTGGGGGGGATGGTGTATCCCCCCCTCCCCGCCTTGGTGGCGTCTATGGTCACCTCGCCCTCCCTGAGCACCAGCTCGCCGAAGACCGCCGCCCCATCCTCCTCCGGCATGAGGGCCAGGTCCTCCCTTTTCACCCCCAGCATGGCCTCCAGGTCCTCCACCAGCAGATCGGACTCGTCCTGGTCCCTGAAGGGCCCCGTCTCCCATCCCTCCGCCGTATAATACATCTCCCTCAGGGTGGCGAACTTTCCCGCCTTCACCAGCTCCCTGCAGAAATCCGCCACGCAGAGGGTCTGCGCGAACTTCTTCACCTGGGCCATGCTGGAGGCCGAGCGGACCTCGTACCTGGGCCCCAGCACGTAGTAACCGTGCTCCTCGTCGTACACGATGTTGGAGGTTCCGCGGGAGGGTATCCGGAGCCTGGGGGGCCTCCCCTCCCTCAGCTCCTGCAGCACCCCCCTTCCCAGCTTCCTCAGCTCCTCCAGGATCCTCTCCTTTCTCTCCTTACCCCTCTCCATCCTCCAGCCCCGTTACCTTCCTCAGCACGGGCCTTATATCCGGGGGTTCCTCTCCAGCCAGGGAGGAGGCCTTCCTAGCGATGATGGGCAGGAACCTCTCGAAGATGCCCGCCCTCTCCTCCCTCTCCTTCTGCCTAGTCTTCCGGTAGAGGTAAAGGCGCAGCTCCCTGGCCACGTCCATGGCAGCGAACCTGAGCTCCTCGTAGATCTCGGGCTCGTCCGCTATGGATTGCTTTCCGGCGGAGGTGTAGGGGACGTAGGCGGAGCAGAGGTTCACGAAGACCGTGAAGGGGGAGGTCTCGGGATCCAGGCCGTACCTTCCCCAGTCCACGTCCCTGAGGGCGGAGGTGATCACGCACCCTCCCTGGTCGAAGATGAGGGGGGCCCGATTGGCGAACCTGAGGAGCTCCATGCCCGTTCCCTCCTCCTCCCTCCTGCCCGCCCTCCCCCCGTAGGCCATCCCCAGCTCCACCACGAAGGGGATGCCTCCCCGGTAGAACTTGGGCTCCCTGGTCACGGCCGCCACGAACTCCGGCTCGTACATCTGCTTCAGGCTCTTCTCTATGTGTTCCTTCCCTATCGGTCTGAGCCCGCTGGAGGAGGGTGCCATGAACTTCATCTGCCTGAAGGCCCCCACCAGCCTTTCCGCCTCCTCCCAGGTCAGCTCCTGCGGCCTCTTGTCCATCCTGACTCCCGAGAGACGCTCCGCCTCCTCCACTTTCCGCTTCGTCATCCTGGAGAGCTCCATCAGGGTGGCGCCCAGCGTCCTGTGCGTGGAGGTCCGGCAAAGGGCGAGGAGGTCGTCCGCCATCAGTCCCTTCGGGTAGAGGGGCATGGGCTGGGGAGGCTTCGGGACCTCGCGCACCACCCTCTCGAAGACCACCCTGGTTCCGTCGGGCTCCTCCAGCGTGATCCTGGCGTGGGGATTGGCCACCGAGGTCATGCGGAGGTAGTGGAAGGGACTGTAGCGGGAGCGCTGGTACACCACCTCCTTCAGCTCCAGCTCTATCCTGGTCCCCCTTCCCTTTCCCTCCCATACCCTCCTGCTGTGAACCTCCCCCTCGTTCCTGTCCAGGTTTATGGACACCTCCATCTCCACCACCTTGCCGTCCCCGGTGGAGGTCCTGATCAGGGCGGGCTTTCCCGAGGTGATCTGGGCAAACATCACGGCACCCGAGATCCCTATCCCCTGCTGCCCTCGCTGCTGGAGCAGCCGGTGGAGCTTGGTCCCGGCTAGCATCTTTCCGAAGACCCTGGGAATGAACCTCTCGGGAATGCCGGGTCCGTTGTCCTCCACCGCCACCCTGAGGTGCTCGGGATCCTCCCCCACCCTCCTGATCTCCACCTTGATGTCCGGAAGGATGCCCGCCTCCTCGCAGGCGTCCAGGGAATTGGTGACGGCCTCGTGCACCACCGTGGTCAGGGACCTCACCTTGCCCGTGTAGCCCAGCATGGCGGCGTTCTTCCTGAAGAACTCGCTCACGCTGTGCTCCTTGAACTCCTTGAAGAGCTCGTCTGCCAGGGTCCTCATCCCTCTCCCCCCCAGCCCCTTCTCTCCGCCCTGGACCTCTCCAGGAACCGGTAGACGGTGGAATGCTCGGCCCCTCCCAGCAGCATCTCCACGGCCCTCCTGGCCACCCTCAGCTCCTCCGGGGTCCCTATCAGGGCCACCGTCTTGCCGTACACGGAGACCTTGGCCCCCGACATCTCCTCTATGGCCCTCCTCATCCTGCCCTCCTCCCCTATCACCCTCCCCCTCAGCCTCACCATTCCCTTCTCCGAACCCACGTAATCCTCCAAGTCTATCACGTCCAGGTAACGGTCCTCCTCCAGGAGGGAGAAGGCCCTTTCGGGGCTGAAGCCCCTCCCTATCGCCCTAAGCACCTCCCTGGCCTTCAGCACCGACAGGGGATCCTCCCCCGGGAAGATCTGGACCACCCCCTCCTCGCTGTCAAAGACCAGCTTCGCCCCCGTCCTGCGCTCTATCTCCCTCTTCACGCTCCCCTTCTTGCCTATGGCCACCCCTATCCTGTCCTGGGGCAGCCTGAGGCTCTCCGGGGCTCCCTCACCCTCCACCCTTCACCTCCTCCAGGAGTCTCTCCAGGGGGGGAACCTCCACCCCCTGCTTTCTGAAGTAGCTGGAGAGGTTGGAAAGGTCCCTCCTCAGAAATTCCTCCGCCATGGGACTGGAAACATCCGTGCCCAGCGAGAAATCTATGAGGATGGGATCGGGGGAGAGGAGCACGTTGTACTCGCTCAGGTCGGCGTGCACCAGCCTGGCCTCCCTGTACAGGAGCCTCACCTCCTTCAGGAGCTTCCTGAAGACCCTCTCCGGGTCCTCCGGAGAATGGTCCTTCATCCTGGGGTAGGGGAGCCCCCTCCTTCCCATGAACTCCATCACCAGCACGTTCTTCTCGTAGTCGATAGCCCGGGGCGAGGACACCCCCGCCTCCCCGGCCCTCTGGAGGTTCTTGTACTCCCTGGAGGCCCAGGCGTAAACCACCTGTCTCCTGTCCCTGTGAATGCCCCTGAACCTGGGGTCCGCGACCAGGTACCGGTACATGTTCTTAAAATCGGAGGTGGCCACCCGATAAATCTTCACCGCCACGTACTCCCCCTCCGGGTTGAGGGCCCTAAAGACGTGGGCCTCCTTGCCCGTGCTCACCGCCCCCCCGAAGCGATCCAGGGTTCCCCGGTTGATCATGCGATAAAGGGTGAGGAGGGTGGAGGCATCGAAAACCCTCTCCACCACCTTCCTCATCTCCGAATCCTTCTCCAGCCTCTCGAACTTCTGGCCCTCCTCCAGAAACTCGTACTCGTCCGTCAACTTATTCCCACAGTCCCTTCTTCTTCAACCACTCTACCTCGGTGCTGGTGTACCGGTGGACCACATCCCCCTTCTTGTCCCCCTCCACCTCCCAGGGAGAGACTATCACCACATCCTCCACCCTTATCCACTCCCTCTTCTTCATCTTGCCCGGGATGCGGCATATCCTCACGTGACCATCCCTGCACCTAACCCTCAGCCTGTCAAAGCCCACTATCTGCTCCACCACCCCCAGCACCTCCTTGTCCCTGGGAAGGCGGAGCCTGCCCTCCTCATTTCCTTTTTCGCTCATTCCTCATCCTCCTGTCCCAGAGGAACCTGTTGACACCGGAGAGCATGGCCTGAACGCTGGCCATGATGATGTCGCTCGAGGTTCCCCTGGCCGTCACGATCCTCCTGCCGTCCGTGAGCCTCACCACCACGTTCACCACCGCATCCGTTCCCCCCGAGATGGCATCCACGTGGTACTCCTCCAGCCTGACGTTGGACATCCCCTCCACCACCTTCCTTATGGCGTTCATGGCCGCGTCCACCGGCCCCACCCCCGTTCCGGAGTTCAGGAACTCCTTTCCGTCCACCAGCAGCCTGACGGAGGCCGTGGGGGTGACCCTGTTGCCGCTGACCACCGTGAGCTCCTGCAGCCTGACTATCTCCTCGAAGGATCGCCCCAGAACCGAGTCCACGATGGCCCTCCACTCGGCATCCGTGACCATCTTCCCCTTGTCCCCCAGGGCCTTTATCTGGGAGAAGATCTCCCTCACCTGCTCCTCGGAGGCCTTTATCCCCAGCCTCCTCAGCTCGCTGCGTATGGCCGCCGTCCCCACGTGCTTCCCGAACACCAGCCTCCTCCTCTGTCCCACCAGCTCCGGGGGAAGGGGCTCGTAGGTGCCTGGGAACCTGAGCACCCCGTGAGCGTGTATCCCCGACTCGTGGGAGAAGGCGTTGTCCCCCACGATGGCCTTGTTGGGTGGAACGGGTATCCCCGTCAGCCTCTCCACCAGCTTGGAGGTGCGGTAAAGCTTCCTGAGCTTGATGCCCGTCCTGAAGCCGTGCAGGTGGTGGAGGGCCACCACCACCTCCTCCAGCGAGGCATTCCCCGCCCTCTCCCCCAGTCCGTTCACCGTCACGTGAACCTCCCTGGCCCCTCCCCTCACCGCCTCCACCGTGTTGGCGGTGGCCATGCCGAAGTCATCGTGGCAGTGGACGGAGATGGGAAGGTCGAAGGAACTGGTAAGATCCAAGAAGAGCTGCCTCATCCTGTCCGGCGTCATTATCCCCACCGTGTCGCAGACGCAGAGCCTGTGGACCCCCTCCTCCTTTCCCACGGAGAAGAACTCCTTGAGGAAGGAGGGATCGGTTCTGGTTCCGTCCTCGGCCGAGAGCTCCACCTTCAGACCGTGATCCAGGGCATACCTGCAGGCCTCCCTGGTTATCTCCTTGAGCTGGGAGCGGGACTTCCTGAGCTTGTACTTCAGGTGGATGTCGGAGGTGGGCAGGACCAGGTGCACGCTGTCCACCTCGCACTCCAACGCCGCGTCTATGTCCTCCTTTAACCCCCTGCTGAAGCTGCAGACCTCCGCCTTGAGGCCCTGCCTCGCCACCCTCCTCAGGGCCTCCCTCTCCCCCTCGGAGACGATGGCCGATCCCGCCTCTATGATGTCCACCCCCAGTTCGTCCAGGGCCATGGCTATCTCCAGCTTCTGGTCCGGGGAGAGGGCCAGGCCAGGCATTTGCTCCCCGTCCCTGAGGGTGGTGTCCAGAACCTTGATCCTGCTGGCGCCCATCCTAAAAGTTGTACCTTTATAATATATGAAGCCCAGAGAGACGAAATGCAGCCCATTCTCGTCAGTTCTCTGAACAAGCAGGCCCTGGGGGGTGTAAAGCTACCCAGGACCGTCAGGATCTTCGACACCACCCTCAGGGACGGGGAGCAGACCCCCGGGGTCTCCCTCACCCCCGAGCAAAAGGTCAGGATCGCCCGCCAGCTGGCCAAGCTGGGCGTGGACGTGATAGAGGCCGGCTTCCCGGTGGTATCGGAGGGAGAGTACCGGGCCGTCAAGACCATTGCCGAAAGCCGGTTGGGCTGCGAGATCTGCGCTCTGGCCAGGTGCTCCAAGGAGGACGTGGACCTGGCGGTGGAGTGCGGGGTGGAATCCGTCCACCTCTTCATAGCCACCTCCGACATACACCTGAAGTACAAGCTCGGGATGAGCAGGAGGGAGGTGCTGAGGAGGGCTGTGGAGCACGTCAAGTACGCCAAGAGGAAGGGGGTGCTGGTGGAGTTCTCGGCTGAGGATGCCACCAGAACGGAGCTGGAATTCCTGAAGCAGGTTTACCGGGAGGTGGTAAGGGCGGGGGCCGACAGGATAAACGTGCCCGACACGGTGGGGGTCATCATGCCCAGGGCCATGTACCACCTCATCTCCTCCCTCAAGCAGGAAGTGAAGGTTCCCATCTCCGTGCACTGCCACGACGACTTTGGCCTGGCCGTATCCAACAGTCTGGCGGCCGTGGAGGCGGGAGCGGAGCAGGTTCACGTGACGGTGAACGGACTGGGGGAGAGGGCGGGGAATGCCTCGCTGGAGGAGGTGGTGATGGCCCTGCGTGCCCTCTACGGGATAAAGCCCAGGGTGAAGACCAGGTTCCTGGTCGAGACCTCAGAACTGGTGGAGAGGCTGACGGGGATACCCGTTCCCCCCAACAAGGCCATCGTGGGGGACAACGCCTTCTCCCACGAGTCGGGGATACACGCTCACGGGGTGCTCAGGTTCCCCGGCACCTACGAGCCCCTCTCTCCCGAGCTGGTGGGGCATCACCGCAGGCTGGTGCTGGGGAAGCACACCGGCACCAAGGCCGTGGAAAGGGAGCTGAGGGAGATGGGTCTCAAACCCACCAAGGAGCAGCTGAGGGAGATAACCAGGCATCTCAAGTCGCTGGCCGACAAGGGAAAGAGGATCACGGATGCCGACATCAGGGCCATAGCCGAGCACGTGGTAGGGAAACTTCCCGCGGAGAGAAGGGTGGTGGAGATCAAGGAGATAATAGTGAACACGGGGAACACCATCACCCCCACGGCCTCCGTCAGGCTGCTGGTGAGGGGGAAGGAAAGGGTGGGATCCAGCATAGGGGTGGGGCCGGTGGACGCGGCCATCAAGGCCATCCAGAACTCCCTCTCGGAGGCGAGGGGGCTCAAGCTGAAGGAGTACCATCTGGACGCCATCACGGGAGGAAGCGATGCCCTGGCGGAGGTCACCGTGAAGCTGGAGGACGAGGAGGGAAACCTCTACATCGCGAAGGGGGTGAAGGACGACGTGGTGCTGGCCAGCGTGGAGGCCATGGTGAACGGCATCAACAAGTACTTCCTGAGGAAGGAATAAACCATCCGACCCTCAGCCTCCGCTGGCGTGGAGGGCCTGGGACCGGCGGGTGGGGCCACCTCTGTCAGGATTCCTTCTTCTCCTCTGGCTTTTCGCCGGCACCCGATTCCTTCTTCTCCTTTATCTCGATCTTCTGTCCCACCTCTGGCTTCTCCAGCCTTCTGAAGATTATCTCCAGCACCCCGTTCTCGAAGGTGGCATCGGCAGACTTGGGATCCACCTTGTAGGGCAGCTGCACCTCCTTGTGGTACTTCCACTCCCCCCTCTCGGCCGAAATCACCAGCTTGTCCTCCTCCACCCTCAGGTCTATGTCGGACCTGCTCACGCCGGGGAGCTCGGCTATCACGCGGATGTGCTTGGGCCCGGGGATGCACTCCACCAGTGGCTCCCTCTTGACGCCCAGGGCGGGCACACCGCCCAAAGGCATGACGTTCCCGAAGACCTTCACCGAGGGCTTGCCATCCGGCCCGACCGTTATGGAGTACCCCCGAATCACCGGACCGTAGGTTCTGACCGTGCTCCCGTCCGGCAGCGTGTACTCCCTGAGAAGCTCCTTGGGGGGCTCCCTGAAAAAGCTGGAGAAGAATCTCTCGAATTCCCTGTCCATCTGCATGGTCTCCCTGAAGATCCTCTCGAACTCCCTTTCCATCTCCCTAAAGAGGTCCCTGGACCAGTCAAAGCGCCTCCTGAACCAGCTCTCCCAGAAATCCCACATCGTCCCTCTTTCGGGGGGTCCGATAAAAATTTTATGCCCAGAGGAAGACGATAGAATGCCGATGATGTCACGGTAAGCCCTGAGCCAGGCGATGATTTGAATGATGGGCGGACTGAGGCAAAAATAAAAAAAATCAATCCAGGATGATTTCCATCAGCTCCCTTTCCGCCTCGTCCACCATGGGTATGCCCGTTACCCTGGAGGCCCTTTCCGTCAGGGATACCAGATCATCCCTTCCCAGCAGCTCCAGCTTCCACTTGCGGACCCCGGCCATCAGCTGCTGCAGGCCCACCCCTATCCTCTCCACCTCGTAGGTGTAGAGGCCCAGGGCGCCGGGGGGTATCCTGCTGAACCTCTCCCCGTACCTCTGCCTCAGCTCCGGAACACACACGAAGAACTTGCCCGGATCGGATCCGTACTGCTCCGCGAACTTGGAGGGCAGCTTCCCCTTCTCCGCCAGCTCGGCGAAGTACGAGGCCTTCATCACCGCGGTCAGGGGGGCCCGCGCCATGGTGATGGCCTTCACCGCCGGTCCGTCCCCGAAGTTGCTCATGGCTATGGCCTTGAAGATCTGCGTCTCGTTGATGAAGCCTCCCGCCATGCTGATGTCCGGCACGTACCTGCCCTTCTTCTTCAGGAGCTGGACGCACCTCAGGACCTGAGCCTCCAGGTACACGGTGGGGGTTCCCATCTCGTTCATCATGGGGACGGGGCTCATGCCCGTTCCCCCTCCCGCTCCGTCGAAGGTCACGTAATCAACCTCGGCCTCCGAGGCCACCTTCATGGTCCAGGCCACGTCCACCGGACGATAGGCACCCGTCTTCAGGCTGACCTTCTTGGCCCCCTGCTCCCGCAGCCACTCCACATCCTCCACGAAGCTCCTCTCCGTGGGCATCCCCACCCTGCTGTGGCGCTCGAAGGTCTTGAAGTACCCCTGCTTGAAGGCCTCCTGCACCCCCGGGTCCTCGGGGTCCGGAATCACCACGTAGCCCCTCCTGCGGAGGGTGAGGGCCCTCTCCAGGCTGTCCAGCCTCACCTCCCCTCCTATGGCCTTGGCACCTTGTCCCCACTTCCTCTCTATCACGTCCACCTCAAGCTTGGAGATGGCGTACACGTCCACCCCGAACCTCTGGTCCTCCACGTTGGTCTGGACCGCTATCCCCCCGTACTTGCCGTCCCAGAACTCCCTGAACTTCTTCACCCTGTACTCAAGCTCGGGGGAGGACACCACCTTCCCCTGGCTGAAGGTCGCCTCGGGATCCATGCCGCAGACGTTCTCCCCGATCACCAGGATGACCCCGGCTAGGGCCGAGCCCACCGCCAGACCGTCCCAGTTGTTCTTGGCCACCGCGGTGGAGCCAAAGGCCCCGTTCACCAGGGGCACGCGCAGGGGTATCCCTCCCAGCTTGCTGGACACGTCCACGTTGGGGAAGATCGCCCTGTCGGGATCCGCCTCTATTCCCTCCGCACCCCTCAGCCTGGCCAGGATGTTGAAGTGTGACCAGTCCAGCCCGTAGTCCTTCAGGGAGGCTGCCGTGCTCCTTCCGAAATACTCCGGCATGGGGTAGAGGACCTCTCTCCCCCTGAAGGCGGAGAGGCCTATCTCGCATAGCACCGGACACTCCCTGATGCAGATGGGACACATGCCGCTGGTGGGGCTCACGTCCCTGACCCTGGAGGTGGTACCCGTGGTGGACTGGGCGTTCAGGTATGCCGAGTTTTTTGTCACCCGCTCGGTCATCCTTCCCTCCTCCGGAACCCTCCCTTTAAAATTTAGTTACGAAAGTTTCCTATCCCCGATAAAGCTAAAGGGGCGCCCTTCCCCCGCTCCAGTGGAAGCATGCTGCCCCTCCCCACCCTGAAGGATCCCCCCGGAACCTGCCGTCTGATCCTCTCCTTCATCAAGGAAAGGGTGAGGGAGGCCGGGGCAAGCGGGGTGGTGCTGGGGCTAAGCGGGGGCCTCGATTCCTCCGTCTGCGCCTACCTCTGCGCCAGGGCCCTGGGGCCAAGGCGAGTGCTGGGCCTCCTCATGCCGGATGAGGTCACCCCTCCCCAGGACCTCAAGGACGCCAGGCTCGTGGCAAGGAAGCTGGGCATACCCCACCGCCTCCTTCCCCTCTCCCCCCTCTGCCGCCAGATCCTTCCCCTCTTCAGGGGGGATCGGAAATCGAAGGGAAACGTGAAGGCCCGCCTGCGAATGCTCCTCCTCTACTATGCCGCCAACTCCCGGAACCTGTTGGTGGTGGGCACGGGGGACCGAAGCGAGCTCCTCATGGGATACTTCACCAAATACGGGGACGGGGGGGCCGACCTGCTACCCCTAGGAGGCCTCTTCAAGACCCAGGTGAGGGAGCTGGCCCGGTACCTGGGGGTGCCGGAGTCCATCATCCTCAAACCCAGCAGTCCCGCCCTCTGGCCGGGGCAGACGGCGGAAAAGGAGCTGGGAATCCGCTACGAGCTGCTGGACTCCATCCTGCACCTCAGGCTGGACCTGGGGAGGGACCCGCGGTCCATCGGGAAGGAACTGGGGGTGCCGGAAAGATTGGTCAGGAGGGTCCTGGAGAGGATGGAAAGGACGGAGCACAAAAGGAGACCTCCCCCCTCCCCTACTCCACCTTGAGCCTCAGCTTCGCCAGGTCTTCCTTTATCTCCACCCTGTGGCCCATCCCCTCCAGCGTGTCCAAGAGGAGTTCCTTCACGAACCTCTTGCTGGAGTCCACGTTCAGGACCAGGGTGAACTCCCTCTCCGACAGCTTGCTCAGCCTGAAGAAGTTGCAGGCCTCTATCCTCCGCAGGTACTGCTCGGGGGAGAGGGAGGAGAGCTGCTCCGCGTGAGCCTTGGCCACCTTCCGGCACTCCTGGTAGAACTTCTCCCTCTCTGCACTCCTCTCCACGTACTTGAGGAAGAGCGCCCAGTGGTCCACGTCCAGGATCACGTGCTCACCCCCCTGTAGGAGGTCCAGCCATGTCCTGATCCTGGCGGGATCCTTCAGCAGACTCCCGTAGCTCGAAAAGAACTTCAGGGCGAACCTCACCAAGGCACTCTGGGTCATTCCGCTCTCCTGACTCAGCCTCCTCAGGATCTCCTCGCTCTCCCTGTCCAGGGCTACGGTAACGCGGATGGGGGGTGGCAAGCTCTCACCTTATGTACCAGGGCTCCTCCTTTTCCTCGGCGGCCTCCAGCGCCTCCCTGCGCTCCACCTCCCTCCTCAGCCTCTCCACCACCCTCTCCACCTCCCTGGCCCTCTCCTCCAGCACCCTCAGGTCGATCTTTATCCCCAGGATTTCCCCCAGCACCTCCAGCACGGACTGGGTGGAGCGCGGATCCACGAAGGCCCCGTGGGTCTCCCCCAGCAGGCACGCCCCCTTTATCCCCCTGACCTTTCCCAGACTCAGCAGGAGACCGGTGGTGCCGGGGATGGGTCCCACCTCCCCCTCCCCCGGAATCAGATGTTCCTTCCCCTCCAGCAGCTCCTTGTCCGTGGCTATGATCATCACCCTGGGCTTCCCCTCCACCTTCTTGCCCGTGGGATAGCCCGCCAGCGAAAAGATCTTCTTCACCCCGAGCTTCTCCGCCACCTCAAGGATCTTCTCCACCATCTCGTAGTATCCTTCCGGAGAGGTCACCTGCCCATCCCCCGAGACGATGATGAGGTCCCTGCCGTTCACCCTGGCCCGATAGAAGGAGGCCCTGGGAAGCCTCACCGATCCGTCCCTCTCCACGAACACGTGATGCAGGAAGTGAGGGGAGTAGAGGTCGGCGAACTTCTCCGCCTTAAGCTCCTCCACCAGGTGCTCGGAGGCCAGCCTTCCCACCTGCCCGGCCCCTCCCAGGCCCTCGATCAGCACCGGCTCCCTAAGCTTGGGAACCTTCAGATACCTTACCTCCGTCTCCACTTCCCTCCACCTCCTTCTTCAACTTTCTCCTGTACTTTCCGTAGGGATCGAGGGGGGAGAACCTGGGGGGATGGGGCGAAGAGGTCTCTCCCCCGCACAGAGGGCATCTCTCCCTCAGGGTGTAGACCCCGCACCCCTTGCATTTCCTCAGCCTCACGGACCTCCTCAGCTCCCCTCCTTGGCTACCCGAAATTCCCCCCTCCCCCCTTCTTCCCTTATGGAATTTATAGCCACCTCCGCCACCCTCCTCAGGACCGCCTCCGCCTCCTTGTAGGAAGCTGCCATCACCTCCACCCTGTACCTGGGGGAGCCCACGTAGTAAATTTCCAGCCTAGTTCCCTCCCCGGAGGCCTCCTCACGGGCCTTCGATATCGCCCTCTTTATCCTCTCCACCCCGTCCGGAGCGAGGGAGGTGAGTTCCAGGTATCCCACGACCTTGGCGAGGGGTGACTCCACCAGGGAGGAAGACACCCGGAGCAGGGCGTTTATCCACTTCTTGCTCAGCCCCAGCTCCTCCAGGACCTTGGCCCCTTCCTTGGCCACTCGCTCCAGTCCGGTATACATATCCCCGAACTTCTCCTGCAGCTTGAATCCCACCTCCTGATAGGCCTCATCCAGGGACTTCCGCAGCCTCTTGGCCGCCAGCCCCAGCAGCTTCTCCGCCCTCTCCTCCCTGCGGAACTGCTCCCTCTTCCAGGCCTTCTCGCTCTCCTTGACCCTGCGCAGGGAGAGGTCCACATGTCCCTTTTTCTCGTTCACGGCCAGCACCCTACAGACCACGGTCTGCCCCTCCCTGATGTGCTCCCTGATGTTCTTGATCCACCCGGAGGCCACCTCCGAGAGGTGGACCAGCCCGATCTTGCCCCCGTACTCCTCCATCCTGACGAAGGCCCCCTCCGGGAAGACCTCCGTGATGGTGCCTATCACCAGCTCCCCGGGGGAGGGAAACTCATCTTTGCGCCTTACCACCTTCACTCCCCCTCCTCATCCCCAGGATCCTCGCCTTGCCGCCGGTGGGTATGACGAGGGTCTTACCGCAAACCACGCACCTGACCCTGGTGGTGGAGTGGCTATACACCGTCTGCTCGTTTCCGCACCCGTCGCACTGCACCCTGAGGAACTCCCCGGGCAAGGCCTCACCCCACTATCTCCACCTTCTTGGCCCTGAAGCCCTTCCTGGGATGGGCCTTACCGCACTCACCACACCTGAGGAGGAGGGCGGCCTTCTTGGTGGTCTTGGCGAACCTCTTCTGCTCCGATCTGGGCTGCCCGCCGTAGCCCTTCATCACCCTCTCGAACTGCCTCTGCCCCCAGCTCAGCGATCTGGGGGCCCTTTTCTTCACCTGGCTGACGGTGTGCTCGGTGTGCTTCCGGCAGTACGGACAGTAGGTGCGTATCTGCTTAGGAATTTTCATCTACCTCCCTCCGGCCCCCGCCAAAAAAGCGTTTGGGATGAAGCTTCCTGGCCAGCCGGTGGGCCACCAACAGCTCCGCCGTTGAGCTGGGCAGGGAGACTATCTCCCCCTCCTCGAAGGGTCCATAGTACCTCAGGTCCTCCCCCACTATCCTGGGGACCTTCCCCAACACCACCAGCAGCTCGTGCTGGGGTCTCGGGGCCTCCTCCGGCTCTCCCCCCAGCATTTCCCTCCTCGCCTCCTCCAGAACCTCCCTGAGCCTGGAGAAGAGCCTGGCCTCCCCCTCTCCCTGGGAGGGGGGGCTCTCCCCCCTCAGGATGGCCTTCAGGGCCTTCTGGGCCCTGAGGGCGAAGAGCTCCTCCAGCAACCCGACCGCCTCCCTCATCTCCTCCTCCACCAGCTCCCTTTCCACCCCCTCCCTCCTCTCCAGCTCGGCCCGCAGGCGGGAGAGGTACCTGGAGATCTTGGAGTAGAAGTCGGGGGGAAGGGGGGAAAGGGTGGTGGAGCCCTTCTCCTCCAGCCATATCCTCTCCAGCTCCTCCCATTCCTTCATCCTTTTCCCTCCAGGACGAAGCGCGGAACGGCCTGATCCAGGGAAAATTTCTCCATGTCCCTGATGTAAACGCACTTCATGCTCACGCCGGAGTGGAGGGTGGAGGGCAGCCTCAGGATCCTCTTGATGTCCACCGTGACCTTCCCATCCACCCACGCCGAGTTCAGCTTGGCCAGGAAATCCAGAAGCCTACCGTTCCCCCCCACCAGCTCCCTTATCTCCTCCACCCTGCCCCGGCGGATGGCCCCCACTATCTCCCCCTTCTTCTCCTGAATCCTCCTGGCCAGCCTGGGCAAGGCCTCCCTCAGCCTCTCCCCGGGGAGGCGCTCGAGGGTTCTGGCGCAGAACTCCCGGAAAACCCTGGAGTACCCCAGGAGGAAGGTCAGGTCGGTGGGGATCACCCCTCCCGTCACGTAGGAGACCAGCTGAGCCCTCTCGTTCTGCTCCAGCCTCATGACCTTCTCGTCCAGGACCCTCAGGTGGAACCCCCTACCGGAGTAGGAGAAGTGGTGATCCCGCAGGCCCAGATCGGAACGCAGGACGTCGGAGATGAGCAGGAGCACCCTCCTGGCCTCCTCCAGGCACCCCTCGCACACCCTCCCCTGGCCGCATCCGCAGGCTTTGACCGGAAGGTCCTTGGCATCCACGTCGAAGGCCAGCTCCGATTTGATCCATCCCTCCCTCTTGGAGGGCCTCTCGTAGAGGGCCACGCTGACGTAAGCGGAGAAGGGGAAGTGCCTCTTCAGGTAAAGGCCCAGCTGCTCCATCGTGAAGAACTGGTGGTACCTCTGGCTGGGACCGTTTCCGTCCGGATCGAAGCCGAACTCCCTCAGGGAGAGGGTATGCTGGATGAACTCCGGAACCTCACGCTTGCTCCACTCCTCCAGGTAGAACCTCCTCCTTTCCTCCGGCGTCGCCTCTCTGAACTCCATCCCTTCTACCCTCAAGCCTCAGCCGCTTATAGTAGTAGGTGAGGGGGTTCCTGATGTCCCTGCACCACTCGTCCGGGGTGCAGAGGAAGGGGGCGGAGGAGGAGATCTTCTTGCAGTTGGGGGGACGGTACCACTTGCTCCTCCCCGAATCCTCGGGCCTGGGATCGGTGGTCATGCCGAATCCCAGGTGGTAATAGATGTTGGCCCTCTCCTGCGGCTGGTCGCTGAAGAGAGGGGGACGGCACCTCTCGGCGGCCTCGAAGATGAGGGGGATGATCTCCTCTTTGACCACCGAGAACCCCTCGGGAAGATCCCTTATCCTGGTCACCACTTTCCCCCGGGGAGGTAGGCGGGCGTGAGAAAGGAAGGAAGTGAGCAGGACCGTGATGGCGTAGTTCCTCCCCCCCGCCCCCACCCCCGACAGGGCATGCTTCACGCAGGGGGGAAAGAACTCGGGCCTCAGCTTACCGCTGGGAATCCTCAGCTCCACCTCGGAGGGGAGGAGGGAGGCTATTCTCTCCCCCACCCTCACCAGGGGCTCGGGGGGCTCCTCCCTTTCCGAAAAACGCTCGCAGAGCGAGGCCAGGTACTCCTCGCACTCCAGCCCCACCAGACCGGAGAAGAGGTTCCAGAGCTGGTAGGGAGTGACCACCGCCTTCCCCTCCACCAGGTAGAGGCCGGTAAGCTGGAGCTTGTTGACCCTGAGGAGGGGGGCCAGGTCCGTCCAGGGGAGGAGGTACTTGGGCTGGTGCTGGGGGTAGATCTCCCCACCCTCGAGGGGCACTCCCGCCTCCCTGAGGCTGGCGTTCCTTATGCGGAAGAGGTCCTCCCTGGGGATCCTCCCCCTCAGGTCCCCCAGCTCCTCCACCCGGAGGCGCCTCCTCACCACCTCCAGGCAGGCCGCCTCGTACTCCCTGAAGAGGTGATGGAGCCTGTACCTGACCACCTCCTCCGTTTTCTCCCCCGCCAGCCTGACCTCCCTGGAGTAGGGATAGGAGACGGTGGCCAGAGCCTGGCACATGAGGTAGAAGGACTGCACCTCCTTTCTCACCTCCTCGGAACTGAAGCCCACGCTCATGTCCGCCGCGGTCCTCCACCTGAGCCTCTGCACGGCCCTCCTCACCACCTCCTCGGGCAGGGAGCTCAGGGGAGGGGAGGAGCGGATGAGCTCCCTGGCCTCGGGGGAGAAGAAATCCAGCACGGCCGGGTACTCCGGGACGGGGAACATCTCAGTAGGACTCTATGCGTGGAGCCAGGATGAAGCTGAGGCTTCCCTTCCCACCCGCTATGCGCAGATCGAGCCTGAGGGGGAGGTCCTGACCGAGGCTTACGGCCACCGGCTCCTCGGGATCGGCGGCCTTGAGCATGTCGGAGAGGTACTTGACGTTGAACATGGAGGAACAGGGACGCTCCAGCTTGAGCTTGGTGAGGGCGGGGCTGCCCTTCTCCAGCCTCAGCTCCACCGACTTCCCATCCCCCTCCGAGCGCATGAAGAACCCCTCCTCCCTCACCTCGAAGCGGACGTTCTCCCCCACCGTTTCCGAATCGCGAAGCCCGTCCTGGAGGACTTCCGCCAGCACCTCCACGAAGGCCGTGAACTGCAGCTTGGGCTCGGGAAGCTCGCTCTCCCTCAGGTCCAGCAGGGGGAGGCTGAACCTCCGGCTGGAGGTCCCCTTGAAGGTGATGAGGAGCCTGTTCTTCTCCGCCTCATACTCCAGCAGGAGGGCATCCTCGCTCTTGGCCCTGGAGAGCACCTTGTCCAGCTCCACCAGGGAAAGGCCCAGGCCCAGGGGCTTGGACACCCTGTACTCCTCGAAGGCCCCGGAGGAGAGTCTGAAGTCCACCAGTGCCACATGGGAGGGGTCCATGGCCCTCATGCTCACCCCTTCGGGGGTGAACTTGAAGTGGGCCTCCTCCAGCAGGTTGACGATGGCCCCAATGCAGGTCTTCCAGACCCTGGTGTCGGACATCCTGGCCGTCAGCAGGCTCCCACCCTACCCCACTTCCTCCTTCAGCCTTTTTACCTCTTCCATTACCTTCCAGTACAGCTCGAAGTCCAGCCCGTCCACCCTCTGCACGATCTCCGCCCTCATTTCCTTCCCCCCCGCCAGGGGCCTGCCGAAGACCCTGACCTTGGATCCCGGCTCCAGCTCCTTGAACATCCCCTCCTCGTCCGAGAAGACGGTGAGCATCCCCGATCCATCGTCAAGGACTATCTCCGATTCCCTCTTCTCCAGCAGGATCCCCATCACCTTCACCCTCTCCTCACCCTCCCTAAGCTCGGAGATCCTGCGGTAGGGCGCCGCCTTCCTGGTCCTGGGCTCCTCCGCCCTCTCCCCTACGCGTATTCCCTCCACGTGTTCCCACATTTAACACACCTGTAAAACCTGGTCGAGGGCTCATCCGCGCTCCTGGTCTGCCTGATCCACCAGTAGGCCCTGTCGTTCCCGCACTTGGGGCACTTGACCTTGACGGTGGGAAGGACGGAGGGCTCCTCCTCTATGACCACCACCCCTCCCTTCTCCTCCTCCACCCTCTTCACCATCTTGTACTCCAGACCTTCCGCCCTCTCCTCCTCACCGCAGGACTGGCAGACGAGCACCCCCTTGCCCCCCTCCTTGGGAACCAGCAGGCCACCGCATTTCCTGCAGAACCTCAAGTTCTTCCCAAAGCCAACTTCGGGGGAGGTAAAATAAGCTTGCTATCCGTGCCTCCAGACCGAAAAGGAAAACCAGCCCAGGTTGGGAATCACCGCCACCGCCCTTCCCCTCACCATGGAGAAGGAAATGGGGGGATCGGGGGAGATGTTGGCGTCACCCTTCGTGATGAGGATCCCGTTCTCCAGGATCCTGTAAATCCTGTGGACCACCGGCATGTCCCCCTGATGGCGCTGGTACACCACCACGTCCCCCACCCTCAGCTCCGAGGGGAGGCCGACCCCTTTCACCACTATCATATCCCCCCTCTCGAACCCCCCCTGGAGGGGAAAGCGACGGGTGTTTTCCCCCGCCTGCTCGTAGGGGATCCGCCAGTCTTCGCTCCAGTGCTTCATGCTGTTGGAGATCACGGGCATGAGGGGGGTCTCCGAGTTCAGCAGGAGCATGAGGGTGCCCTGGTAGGCGAAGTAGAAGAAGGCCAGGAGGAAGATGAAGGAGAGGAGAGAGAGGAGGGGACCCTTCACCCTGGAGACCCGCACCTAACCCCTCCTGGTGCTCTCCCCCCTGCTGATGCCGGTGGCGATCAGGTGGGCCACCCGGAGGGGCTCGGGCACCAGCCCGTGAATCACGGTCAGCCTCAGGATCTCCTCGGCATCCTTCCTCTCCATGCCGTGGAACTGCAGGTAGACCGTTCCTCCCCCAATCCTGACCGGGTAGCTCTTACCCGCCTTCCTCATGATCTCCCATCTCTCCCTCCATCCCGGAAGGTTCCTCAGCGCCCTCCTGACCTTTCCCAGATCGGGTTTCCGCTTGGTCACCAGCAGGACGGGCAGACCCGTCCGCTCGAAGATTTCCACCGGATCCAGAACGTTGAAACCCGCCACCGTTATTCCCTCGCTCATCACCACCCTAAGCTGATCCCTGTGCCTGCTGCCCCTTATCATCTCCACCACCTTCTCCGTCGCGTCCATCCCGTCCTTCTCCACCGTGGTGCTCATCACCCCCTCCAGCCTGTCCCCTCCCCTCATCACCACCCCTACCAAGAGAACCTCCCTGTCACCGCCCGGCCTGAAGGTGCCGTCGTCCACCCCCAGCACCCTTATCTCGGGCTTGATCCTCCTGAACCTCACGCACCTCAAGGAGGCACCTTGAAGCTCTTGAGCTCGGCCTTGAACTTTTCCTCCAGCTTCTCCAGCCTTTCCTGCAAACGCTTGACCGCCTTGAGGAGGGCCTCCTCAGGCCTCCCCCTCTTGACCCTCACGTAGAACTCGGGGGAGGAGAGGAGGGGATGCTCGATCCTGTAGGCGGCTGCCTCCACGTTCTCATCCTCGTACAGAACCTTCCTCAGCAGGTTGCAGAGGGTGTGGTCCTCCCCCACCACCTTGAAGCGCAGGACCCTTCCCTCCCTCTGGACCTCCTCTATCTTCACTCCTCCCACCCTCGCCTGAGGAGCCCCCTCACCTCCTCCCCGGCCCTCCTCACCCTCTCCTTGGATCCCTTTATCGTCAGGGTCAGGTGCCTTCCCCTCACCTTCGCCTCCATCTCGCACTCGAGCCCCTCCAGTCTCCTCATCAGCTCGATCGCCTCCGCCTGATCCCTCACCACGGTGCTGAAGACCCTCTTTACTCTTTTTCCCCCCAAGGCTCCCCCTTCCCGTAATCCTCTGCCACCTTCCTGAACTCAACCCTCTTGCAGAGAGGGCACTTCAGCTTCCCCATCTTGAGGTTATCCACCACCAGCGGGACGTTGCACCTCATGCACTTGGCCAGGATGACTCCCAAATCGTCCTCCACGGTGGAGAGCTGAACCATTTCCCTCCCCACCTCCTCCACCTTGGCCCTGACGATGTCCCCAACCCTGAACTTCTTCTCCAGCTCCCTCACATACCTCCTGCTCACCCTGGAAACGTGGATGATCCCGAGCTTGGGGGGAGGCAGCTGCCTCTCTTCGTTTCTGCGCAGGCTCTCTATGGTCACCTCCACCCTCTGGGGCTGCACGTCCTCCACCTCCCCCAGCACTATGTCCCCCTTCCTGAGAACGGGAGGGCTGCTCCTCGAGATCACGGATATCTTCCTCGTCCGGAGGTCCATGAGCACCAGCCCGGCGCAGGAGGAATAAACCTTCCCCTCCTCCTCGTACACCCCCTCTCCCGGCAGGAACTCCTCCACGGTGGAGAGGAAGGTCCCGGGCACCACAAAGGTTCCCGTTTTGATCTCCTGGACGGTCATCACTACCTTCAGGGACGGGAGATTAAAAATCGCTCGCCTCCACCGAGTCCAGCCTGTATTCCTCCCTCCCCTCCAGGAGCTGGAGGAGCTCCGGCGGGGTGAGGAGGGGGAGCTCGAACCTGGGGGCATCGTCCAGGGGCACCCAGGGACAGGCTGCGCAGACCGCCGCCTCCACCCCCAGCTCCAGCAAGGGCTCCGGTCTCACCTCATCCACCACCACCCTCACGGCCCTCCTCCCCTCCTTCCTCAGCCTCTCCATCAGCGACTCCGCCAGCCCGAACCTGGCCTGTCCTGGCTTGGTGCTCACCACCACCGCAAAGGAGGAGGCTCCGGCCGCCTTCATCATCACCGCCCTCCTCCTCCGCAGGAACTCTTCCGGAGAGGATATCCTCTCCCTCCTCCCGGTCAGGGGATTCACCGCCAGCACGGGCTTTCCCGTGGCCAGGTGCACGGCCAGGGGATGGAACCTTCCGGTTCCGAAGTAAAGGAACCCCTCCACCTCCTCCCTCAGGGAAGAGGCGGAGGAGAGGTCGCATCCCAGCACTTGCCCCTCATACCTGGCCCTTCCCCCCGGTCTCCCCACCAGCGGGCGAAAGCCCAAGGAGGAGAGGGCATCCAGCACCTGGGGAAGGAAGCCCACATGCTGGACGGTGGTGACCACTCCCACCCTTCCCAGCCCTTCCCCCTTGACGGCCCCGATCACCGCTTCCACCGGGCTCACCCTCATCCTGGCCTCCACGAAGAGGACGGGAAGGGAGGTGGGAAGGCCCATGTCAGCGTGCCCGTAGTGGAGAAGGACGTCCGCCCCCGCCCTCCTCGCCTCCTCCTCCGCCAGGTCACAGGCCCCGTAGCAGCTCGTTCCCAGGAAGACCGCCTCCACCCCCTCCCTTCCCAGCTGTTCCGCTATTTCCCCAGCGTACCTCCTGAGTCCCTCCGGCAACTGGACTGCCGCCCTCCTGGCCCCGCGTGACCTCAGGAACCTCCTTACCCTCTCCTCCTCCAGCTCGTACTCCACCCTCAAGTCAGGGTTCCTCCACCATCTTGAAGGCGTTAAGGTTGAGGACGATTTCGGCTATGTCGCTACCGTACTCCCCGATCCTTCGCAGGCTCTCTATCATGAGTCGCAGGGGGAGGAGGTCCTCCCCGGACACCCTCCTGAGCACCTCCCTTATGGCCTTCTCCTCCGCCCTCAGGATCTCCTCCCTCCTTCCCATCACCGCCTCCGCCTTCACGTGATCCCCCTCGAAAAGGGACTCCACCGCCTCCTGGAAGACCGAAAAGACGAGCTCCCCCATCTCCTTCACCCTCCTCACCACCTCGGCCGGGAGCTCACCCTTCAGCTGCAGGAGGTTCTGGGCCACCAGGACCAGGTGATCGGAAACCCTTTCCACGATCTTGGTGACGATACGGTAGCCCAGACAATCCCTGCCGCAGTCCAGGCCTATCTCCCTCACCAGCCTGGGATCCTCCACGGCCGACTTGAGCTGCCTTATGATGTACATCCCGAACCTGTCCACCTCGTCATCCCTTGCCACCACGTCCCTGGCCAGGTCGAGGTTGGAACTCTCCAGGGCCAGCATGGCGTCCTCCTTCATCGACAGGGCTATGAGGTACATCCTCCGGAGGGCATCCTTGACGGGAAGCTCGGGGAACTTGAGGAGAACCTGCAGGACCATCTCCCCCGGCAGATCGGTGGTCACCTCCGTCCCCACCAGCTTGGTCCTGACGAAGCTCCTGACCATCTCCCTCTGCGCGGGGGAGATCCTTCCCCCCTCCGCCCTCAGCCTTATCACGTTGTATCCCACCAGGTAGAGGGAGACCACCTTCCTGGCCAGGGCCTGCGGGGGCTCCTCCGGGGAGACCCTGAGAACGGCCTCCCCCCTTCTCCTTTCCCCCCTCCTGGAGGGGGGATAGATCACCAGCGAATCACCCTTCCTCTCGATCTCCAGCTCGTCCCCCTCCTTCAATCCCATCTCTACCGCCCACCTTTTGGGGAGGGAGAGGATGTAGGTGGACCCGCCCGTGAACTGAACCTTCCTCTTCTCCATATCCCTTTCATTTCCTATTTAGAGCTATATAAAGTTGAAAGCAAACTATATAAGAGGCCAGATGAAAGGGAAGAATGCTCGAGCTCTACGCCGTCAGCCTGGCCCTGGCCTTTTACATGGCCTGGGGCCTCGGGGCCAACGACGCCGCCAACCCCTGCAACTGCGTGGTGGGGGCGGGCGTTTACTCCATGAGGAAGGCCATCCTCACCTTCGTGCTCTTCTCGGCCCTGGGGGGGATCCTCTTCGGATCCTTCGTGATGAAGACCTTCGATCGCGGCCTGATTCAGAGGGAGCAGCTCGAAACGGGAGTGCTGGTGGTGGGGAGTCTGTGCGCGGCCCTGGCGGGATGCCTCTGGATCACCTTCAGCACCTGGCTGGGAATGCCCGTCTCCACCACCCACTCCGTCATGGGGGGGGTGCTGGGGTTCGCCCTGGCTACGGGGGCCCCGGTGAGGTGGGGGACGGCCACCAAGGCCCTCCTCAGCATTCCCATCTCCCCCCTCCTAGCCATGGGCCTAGCGGCCGGCCTTTTCTTCCTCCTCCGCAGGTACTTCAGGAGGCAGAGAGGGAGGATGTCCAACCTCCTTCTCACTCTCTCCCTCTACCTCCCCCTCTTCCTGGTCCTCTTCTTTTCCCTCTTCTCCGGGATCCTGAAGTGGGAGGGTGGAATCTCCCTAAAGGCCACGCTCCTGTGCTCCTCCGTTGTCCTTCTGGTCGTTCTCCTCTGGGTCAGGAAATCGAGAAACTTGGAGTTCCCCTGCAGACTGCTGATCCTGGTGCACTTCCTCAGTGCCTTCGCCTTCGGGGCCAATGATCTGGCCAACGCCACCGGGGTTTTTCTCACCCCCACCCAGCGTGTCCTAGGGACCCCCTCCTCTTCGGCCATGCTCCTGCTTTCCCTGCTGGGGGTGACGGGCATAGCCCTAGGAGCCTTCACTTGGGGCTATAAGGTGATAGATACGGCCGCTTATCGGGTCACCAGGCTCAACCCCCTGACCGGGCTGGCGGCCGAGTACTCGCAGGCCTTCACCGTTCTCATCTTCACCACCGTACCCGCCCTCCTCTGGAAGTTCGGCATGCCCATCTCCACCTCCATCTCCAACATAGGGACGGTGGTGGGGGTGGGTCTGGCCGCGGGGGGACTAGGGGGAATAGACAGAAAAACCACGGCCAAGATCCTGGCCTTCTGGACCCTGACCATTCCCTGCGCGGCTTTATTAAGCGCCCTCCTATTTAAGGTGGTCAACGGGGTGGTGGGATGAGGAGAGGAGGACCCCTGCTCTGGATAGGAAGGGGGCGGGAAACGGAGGTGCTGAAGAGGTGCGACGGACACATGAAAAAAGTGGTGGAAACGGTGGAGGCCATGAACCGTACCTTCCAGGCCGCCTGCTCCCTGCGGGAAAAAGAGGCGAAGAAGTTCTTCTGGGAGGCCTTCAAGAAGGAGAGGGAGGCCGACGAAGTAAAGAAAGAAATCCTGGAGGATCTTTCCAAGAAGATCTTCCAGCCCCTGAACCGCGATGAGATCATCAGGTTGGTGATGACTGCCGATGACGTGGCCTCCAACGCCAAGGCCGCCGCCAGAAAGCTCACCTTCTTGGACCTCAAGGAACTCCCTCCCGAACTCAGGAAACTGCTCTCTCACCTTTCCAGCAGGGTGCTGGAGATCTCCAAGGCCACCTACAAGAACTTCCTCGCTCTCACCCGAAATCCCTCCTCCGCCATCAACGTATCGCAGGAGGTGGAAAGGATGGAGGAGGAGATAGACGACTTCAGGGGGGAGAAGCTCATCCCCAAGTTGCTGGAGTGGCAAAACCAGGACAGGAGGGTGGGCTCCTGCCTCCTTCTGAAGGAGATCGCGGATAACCTTGAGGAAGTGGCCGACCGGTGCGAGGACGTCAGCGACCTCCTAAGGTACATAGCCCTCAGCCATCTCTGACCCTTGAGGCCCGAGGACCTGCGCTGGCTGAGGGAGGTGCTTCCCCCTCCCCTCCAGGAGGGAATAACCGGTTTTCGCCTGGGAAGCTCGGGCCACCTCTGCCTCTCCTGCAAGGGGAGGGGGTTCTGCGGCAAACCCAGGTGCCCCCTCCTCCTCAGGGCCGAGGCCCTGGTCAGGATGGGTAGGGAGCTCTCCCCCCACCTCCGCGGTTCCTCCCCCCCTTCCGTCTTCGTGGGAAGGGTTGGGTATCCGAAGGTGTACGTGGGGCCCATGGTTCCCCCCTTCCCCGGAAACACCGAACTCCTAGACACCCCTGAGCTCTGGATCGAAAGGTCGGTGGAGGAGATAGTGAACTTCCGCTCCTCCCTCGTGAGGGGGAGGAAGAGGGAGAGGGTGGAAGCAGCCGCCACGGGGCAGGGAGTGGTGGGAATCCTGCAGGAGATGGCCATGGGGGAAAGACCGGTGGAGGCGGAGATGCTCCTCAGTAGAAAACCCTCCCGCCTCCTCACCCTGGGCGAGGAGATCCCGCCCATGGGCCCATCCGCTCCCCTGCTGAAGATCAAGGTGACGGAAGTGAGAACGGACAGGAGGATGGAGAAGCTCTTCTACGACCTCGACCTGAGGGCCCAGGAGGCGGTGGTGGAGCTGTACCGGCAGGGGGTGCCGGTCAGCAGGATTCAGAGGGCCTTCAGCATGGGGGTCTTCGGTCTGAGAGGCCTTCGGAGGCTGGTGCCCACCAGGTGGAGCATCACGGCCGTGGACTCCATCCTCTCCGAGGAGGTAGTGAGGGAGATCAAGGGATACGAGCCGCTGGAGGAGTACAGGGTCTATCACCTGGAGCATCACTCCAACCTCTTCCTGGCCATCCTGATGCCGGAGAGGTGGAGCTTTGACTGGCTGGAGGCCTGGTTCCCCCGCACCACCTGGAACCCGGAGGGAACCAAGCCGGCCGTGATGGGGGATGGGGAGCCCTACGGTGGAAGGAGGGATTACCCGGAGATAGGGGGATGCTATTACGCCTGCAGGCTGGCGGTGGCGGAGGCCCTTGCCAGGGAGAAAAAACAGGCCTCCGCTCTGGTCCTGAGGGAGATCCATCCTGGCTTCCTCCTGCCGCTGGGGGTCTGGTTCGTGAGGGAGAGCGTGAGGAGGATGATGAGGGGGACCCCTAGGACCTTCGAGGGCCTGGGAGAGGCCCTGGCCTATGCCAGGACCAAGCTGACCGTTCCCCTGGAGGAGTGGATCAGACACAGCTACCTGCTGCAGCGCTGTCTCTTCCAGCGGAAGCTCACCGATTTCCGGGGTGGGACCGGATGGAAATCCGCGAAATCAGGGTGAGGAGCGTGCTGAGCCCCAGCGGGCTTCCTGGCCTCCGCTACTCCCTCAACCCCTACAGGGGATGCCAGCACGCCTGCCGCTACTGCTATTCTCCCTCCGTGCTCAGGGAGACCAGGCCCTGGGGGGAGTTCGTGGACCTGAAGATCAACGCTCCGGAAGTGCTGGCCAAGGAGCTGAGGAACAGGCCGAGAGGGACGGTGGGGGTGGGGACGGTGACCGATCCCTACCAGCCCGTGGAGGCCAGGGCCAGGCTCACGAGGGAATGCCTGCGGGTGCTGAAGGGGTGGGGTTTTCCCGTGTGCCTCCAGACCAAATCCGACCTCATCCTGAGGGACAAGGACCTGATAGAGGGGAGGGACTTCGAGGTGGGGGTGACCATAACCACCATGGACGAGGCCATCTCCAGGGCCCTGGAACCCGGGGCCAGCCCCCCCAGGAGGAGGGCCAGGGTGCTGGAGGAGTTCTCTTCCGCCGGGGTGAGCACCTGGCTCTTCCTGGGCCCCCTCCTGCCCTCCCTTACCGACTCGGAGGAGGGGGTGGAGGAGGTGGTGGAGGTGGCCGCCGGAACCGGGAGCCTGGTGATCTATGACAGACTCAATCTGAAGAGGGGGGTGATGGAGAGGCTGGAGGGGGTCCTGAGGGAGCTCTCCCCCGAAACCCTCAGAATCCTCCTCTCCCCGGCCCTCCGCTCCAGGGCCTGGAAGGAGGAGAGGGAGAGGGTGGAAAGGATCTGCAGGAGGAAGGGGGTGAGGTGCGAGCCCGCCTTTTCATCCTAGCGTGAAACTCCGCTCGGAGAGCACGGGTACCCCCAGGCGCTCGGCCTCCTTCCTCAGCCTCTCCGAGGCCCTCCTCACCTCCTCCTCCCTCCCCACGATCCTTATCCTCACCCGGAGCCTCCCGAAGAGCGGATACATGCCCACCGTGATTCCAGGGTGCTCCCTCTCCAGCTCCTGCACCAGCCCGCTGAACCTGGTCTCCTCCGCCTCCAGCGTGAGCTCCGTCACCTCCCTCCTCTCACCCCTCCCCAGCAGGGGCTCCACCTCCTCGGCGAACATCATCCTCAGCTCCACCGGCACCCCGGGCAGGAGGAAAAGGGTACTCCCCCCGTACTCCAGCCTTATGCCGGGGGCCAGGCCCACCCTGTTCCTCAGGATCTCCCCTCCCTCCGGAACCAGGCTCATCCTGAAGAGCCACTCCTCTCCACCCAGCGTGACGCCCCTAGCGCGCAGCTTCTCCAGCTTTTCCTCCAGCTCCTTCCTAGCCCCCTGGTGCTGGAGGAGCCTCAACCCCAGCTTCCGCGCCACGGCCTCCCTGGTCCTGTCGTCAGGGGTTCCCCCCAGACCCCCGCAGACGAAAACCAGACGAGAACCCCTCAAAACCCACTCCAGCCCCTCCTCTATCTCCTCGATTCCGTCCCCCACCACCCCTATCTTCTTCACCCTGAAGCCCAGCGCGCTCAGTCTGCCCGCCAGCCAGGAAGCGTTCTCCTCCCTCACCGTCCCATCCAGGATCTCGCTCCCCACCACCAAGAGGGAGGACTCCATCTTGTTCCTTTTCCCACGTTCCTAATTATGGTTCGCTGGGGTAGGGAGGGGGCTAGGAAGGGCATTGCCCCCTTAGGTGTCACAGGGAAAGAAGTTGCAGAAACGATGCGAAATGCCAAAGTTTATATAGGAAGGCTGGATAAAACACTTTCATGGAGCAGAGGGGGATATCCGCCGCCATCCTAGTGGCGGTGCTGGTTGCTTTAGGGATAGCCGGAGGCATAGTGTGCTATGTGCTCACCCTGGGTTACGGAACCACCCTCACACCCGCCAGAGAAATAACAGGCACCTGGCAAACCTCTTTCCCCACCACCTTCTACATCCAGACCGATTTTCAGACCGGAGAGCTCCAAGACGTGGGGACGGAGGAACGGGTGGTGACTTGGGTGATCACGAAGGGAAGCTCGGAGAACACGGTGAACATCGAGCAGAGGTTCACCGTCTCCAGCCGAAACTTGGTTTCAGGCTCAGGATACATCCCGGATGTGTCGCCCTCCTTCTTCCAGGGCATCATCAGCGGCTCCCGGCTGACGGTGATTAGCGGAAGCAGGATAGTGGGTGAGTTCAGCTTCACCTCTGATATCATACAGGGCACCTGGGACGACTCCTGGTCCATGGTGTATTCCCAGAGGGTATACACCTCCACCAACGGCCTGATCCTGACCAGGGTGTGAGGCGAGGTACGCATCCATTGGGTTTTACCTCCAACCATGAGCCTCCAAGACAGGGTGATAAACCACGAACGAAAAAGTAGTGGTAGCTATTGCGGTAATTGTGGTAGTTGCCACTTCCCTCGTAGCCGGAATAATGATTTTGTCCAAAGGGAAGGGGAAAGAAGGTGGATACGAGCTGAAGCTCGGAATAGGCTTCAGCATAAGGTACCCCTTGGACTGGAGAAAAAGCTCCCTAGCCGGAACCTTCATTTATTGCGAAACACCCGATAACCAAATCTCCTTCAACGTGCAAATTCCTACCTACGTGGGAATGCGAGTCTGAGCGATATAGCAAATCTCGCAAAGCAAAACATAGAAAACATGTATTCCTCCTATGGCCCCACCTTCGCGGGCGAGAAGAACGTGCATGTGAATGGCATGGATGGTTACGAGAAGATCCTATTCGAAAATTTGGGAGTCACGGTGAGGGTGGATTTATTCCTCGTCAACGAGCTTCTCTACACGATATCCTTCAGAGCCAGCTTCCAACTCTACGACCAGTACGCCGAATCCTCAACTCCTTCACCCTCCTCTGAACCCTAAAGTTTCATGGAGCCGCCGGTGGGGATCGAACCCACGACCTACCGCTTACGAGGCGGTCGCTCTACCGGCTGAGCTACGGCGGCCCTTCCTCTTCTTACCGCTCCGGCATTAAAATTCATCCCTCTTCAGAAGCCTGAGCCTGCAGAAACCCAACCCTCCTCCTCATCCGGCTTCTCCTCCCCGTAGACCCACCTGACCCTCATCCCCTCGAAACTCCCCAGCACCCCCTCCTCCCTCCTGAGGGGCCTCACGGGGCTGGGACGCAGGGGAGTGTTCACCTGAACCTCGTCCGGCCCTCCGAATTCCCTCCTGAACTCCCCCACCCCTCCACCACCTTCCTCCATTGCAGGGAGGAATGGGGACGGTTGATCTCCACGAACCTCTCCTCCGCCTCCGCATCCAGCTTGCCCTTCACCACGTCGGCCAGGGTAAGCTCCTTCCTGACCTCCGTGCTCTCCATCAGAGAGGAGTTGGTCAGGACGGCCACGGGAAGGGAGACCCTCCTCACCGCCCCTATCAGTTCACCCAGGTTACTGGCCAGCGTGGGCTCCCCCAGACCGCAGAAGGTGATCACCTCGGCCTCCACCTCCCTCAGGGCCTCCCTCAGCTCCCTCTCCACCCTCTCCGGAAAAACCGAAACCCTCCTCTCCACCGTCTTCTCCTCCCTGGGACCGAGGGAGCGGTAAAGGCAGTCGAAGGAACACCTCTTCACCCATCCCCCCTGCGGGTCCACCCCCAGCGATCTCCCCAACCGCCAGGAGGGAACGGACCGTAAACCGCCTCCATCTTCCCCCTGCGAAATCCTCTAAAAGCCTCCGGAAAAAAGGAGTAGGGCGGGGCTTCCTTCCCCGTAGCCATGGCCCCAGGAGCGAGGCGATGAAAAGGGCGCCCACACGCGGGGATACAGCTCCGCCTACCTACCCAGCTTTTGGAGGGCCAGCTCCGCCGCCCTTTTCCCCGAGAGGAGCATCCCCCCGAAAACTGGCCCCATCCTGGGCAGGCCGAAAACCGCCCCCACCGCCATGCCCGCCACGATAAGGCCAGGGTAGATCTCGGAGGTGTACCTCACCATTTCCCGCTCCGCCTTCTCGGCGAACATGGGTCCTTCCCCCATCACCCCGCCCGTTGGGGTGGGAAACCTCACCCCCGGAACCTTCCTCTCCAGGATCCTAGCGAGGAAGGCATCGTGACCGGTGGAGTCGATGACCACCTCGGCTAGGATCCCTACCGGATCCACGTGCAGCCTTGAAAGCCCCACCGCCCTCCAGTTCACCACCACCCCGCTGACCCTTCCCTCCCTCACCACCAGATCCTCCGCCTCCAGACCCACGAAGATCCTGGCCCCCGCGTCTATGGCCGAGGAGGTGC
>Ga0185307_1000350_pt1 | contig 29629 bp, 34 predicted proteins | sample LHCtaG_FD_128010 | JGI IMG/M metagenome (GOLD analysis project Ga0185307, IMG submission 128010) | Hot spring microbial communities from Little Hot Creek, USA to study Microbial Dark Matter (Phase II) - LHC4sed_matched (SPADES... | ecosystem: Environmental > Aquatic > Thermal springs > Hot... | reverse complement strand
CAATCTTCAAAATCAAACTCTTCATAAAGCTCTTCACCCTATGCTACAACTTCATAAGACCAAACACTAAAAAGACCACCAGCAACACCCATAACTTGACAGTATCGGTCGGCGTAGATAAGTTTAAATTTATTATCTGCTTTCTTTCTTTAAAGCTTAAGCGTATACATCATCATTAGGATGAAAAAATTAGGTGTGGTCTGCTTTGAGTGAGAAATCTGGTGGATCAAAGAGCTCTAGTGAATGGAACCCCCGAACAAAGCTCGGTAGGATGGTGCTTGAGGGTAAAATATCCTCTCTAGAGGAGATATTTGCTGGCGGATTTAAGATAAATGAGCCTGAAATAGTTGACGCGCTTGCGCCTGGCCTTGAGGAGGAGGTCATAAACATAAGCTTGGTTCAGAAGCAGACGGATGCTGGTGAAAAATCTAGGTTTAAGGCTATTGTCGCCGTTGGTAATAGGGATGGCTATGTAGGTTTAGGCGCTGGAAAGGCTGCACAGGTGCGAACTGCAATAGAGAAGGCTGCTAGGGATGCGAGGCTAAATATTACCGTTATACGTAGAGGATGCGGTAGCTGGGAATGCGGGTGCGGTCAACCACATTCACTGCCCTTTGAGGTAGCTGGGAAATGCGGCGCTGTAAAGATTAAAATTTTACCTGGACCTAGAGGTTTAGGTCTAGTTGCCGGCGAGGTGGCTAAAGTTATTCTGCGACTCGCTGGTGTGAGGGATTGCTGGATCAGAAGTTATGGCCCAACGAGAACAGTTCCGTCTTTCGCCTACGCTATTTTTGACGCTTTAAAGAAGACTTATGAGGTTGTTACGCCATTAGATTGGGCGAGGTAGATCTCTGTGGAGAAGGGCGATAGGTGCTTAGCAGTTGTTAGGGTTCGTGGAACGGTTAATGTCAGGAGTGACATTAATGATACGCTGGAGATGCTTCATTTGGTACGTAACTGCCATGCGACGTTGATAGATAATTGTTCATCTCACATGGGCATGCTTCAGAAAGTCCACAACTATATAGCTTGGGGCGAAGTCTCCAAGGAAGTTATAGCTTTACTTCTGAGGAAGAGAGGTAGGCTTGCTGGGAACAAGAAGGTCACCGATGAATACGCTAAGAATCTCGGCTTCGAATCCATAGAGGATTTAGCTGACGCCATATACAGCTTGAGAGTTGAGTTCCACAAGTTGCCGGGCATTAAACCAGTCTTCCGTCTTCATCCGCCAAGCGGTGGATATGACGGCAGTGTGAAAAAGAGCTATAAGAGCGGTGGTGTGGTAGGTTATAGAGGCGAGGCGATAAATGATTTGCTTAAGAGGATGATTTAGGAGGTGAGGATTATGCCACATGGTCTCAGAAAGATTCGTAAGAAGCGTGGTTCAAGAACATGCGGTTATGGTAGAGTTGGACAGCATAGGAAGAGTGGATCTAAAGGCGAGAGGAGAGCTGGTAGACATAAACATTTATGGTCTTGGGTCTTAAGATATGAGCCAGACTACTTTGGATACAAAGGCTTCGTCTCACCTAAGCAAAAGAGGTTAAAGAGTATTCGATGCATAAACCTAAAGGAGCTTGGGGAGATGGCTCTTAAAATCGCCGCCGAATCTAAAAGCGGAGAGAAAATATTCATAGATCTTGAGGAGATGGGTTATATGAAGCTTTTAGGTGAGGGAAAAATAACTTTGCCAGTCACGGTCAAAGTCCCATTATATACTGAGGCAGCTCTGAGGAAGATTAGGGAGGTTGGAGGAGAAATAATATCGGCGGTTAAGGGAGAAAACGTTGAAGCGGAGGCAGCGGGTTAAATCTAAAAAGATAAATTTCTGATTTGAACGTTAGATTATTGTAGGATTGAGGGGAAAACTTGGCTGGCAGATTTCTAAGGGCTTTTCAGCCGCTTATAAAATTCATGCCTGAGGTTAGAGCTCCGGAACGCAGAGTTAGCTTTAATGAGAAGCTTCTTTGGACCGGCCTAGCGCTAATAATCTACTTCATTATGAGCGAGATACCTTTATACGGCCTCTATAAAAGCGAGAGCATGCTATTTTACAGGGTTATATTTGCCTCAACGCAGGGCACATTAATGGAGCTGGGTATAGGCCCAATAGTCACCGCTGGCTTAATACTGCAGTTACTTGCGGCTTCAGGGTTTATAGGAGTGGACTTCTCAGACCCGGAGGATAGAGCTTTATTCTCAGGGGCAAATAAGGTTCTGGCAATTATAATGACTATTGTTCAAGCCTCAGCCTATCTTTTAAGCGGTATCCTCCGCACTCTAGAAGTCGTTCAAGCCGTGGTGATATTCATACAGCTGGTGATCGCCGGATTAATAGTTATGCTTCTAGATGAGATGATACAGAAGGGTTGGGGGATTGGCAGCGGTATAAGCCTCTTCATTCTCGCCGGGGTAGCCCAGCGTATAATGATAGACTGCTTCTCAGTTGCGCCGCCTGTAAGCGGAGTTGGGAGGTTTAGGGGTATAATTCCGGCAACCGTTGACGCTTTAATTACTGGCACCCCAGTAAGCTCCCTCATAGTGAGACCCGCCGATGACCCAAGCATTTTAGGTCTAATTCTAACAGTAGGAATATTTTTATTCTGTATTTACGCTCAGGGCGTGAGGGTTGAGATACCTGTATCCCACTCGCAATTTAGGGGATTTAGGGGTAGATATCCGATAAGCCTACTTTATGTCTCAAACCTGCCAGTTATATTTGCGTCGGCTCTTTTCGGAAACATCTATATTATGGGGCAAATACTCTGGAACAACTATCATTATGATCCAAATTTCGGCCCGTGGATAAAGTTGCTGGGGGACTTCGAGACCACTGAGAGGGGACTTAGACCAATAGGTGGGCTAGCATATTACGTTACTTCCCCAAGGGGCTTTATGGATGTAATTGAGAGCCCCATCAGATACATTATATACGCTGTTCTACTAGTACTCTTATGCGTCATATTTTCATGGGTTTGGCTTCAAGTTGGTGGACTCGATCCGAAAACCGTCGCCAAACAGCTTGTGGATTCTGGAATGCAGGTTCCAGGCTTTAGGAGGGCGGAGAAGCCAATAGAGACTATTTTAAAGCGTTACATCCCCATTGTGACATTGATAGGCGGCTTAGTTGTCGGTCTGCTGGCGGCGGTAGCAGACTTATTTGGGGCGTTTGGAACTGGAACCGGGATTTTGCTGTCTGTTGGAATAGTATATCAATATTACCAGCAGATAATGAGCGAACGCATAGAGGAGATTTACCCTGGAATAAGAAGGTTCCTTGGGAGGTAGCGGGCTGTGGTTTTAGAACTCCTTGAGACAGTGCCGTATTCAACATTCTTCGCCATTTTCCTGGCATCCGCGCAGGCTTTCGCGACAACCCTGCTTAATAGTAGGATTGTTGATAGGCGCCTACTTGCTGAGCTTAGGAGGGAGCTTGCTGAATGGAGCGCTGAGATGGAGTTGGCGAAAAAGAGCGGCGATAAGAAGCTTATGGCTAAGCTTAAGAAGCATGAAGTTAGAATAATGCAGATTAGAAATAAAATTTCATCCCAGCAGATGAAGGTTATGGTGATAACAGTTATTCCAATTATGTTGATATGGTGGATGCTAACACCAATACTTGCGAAGCCATCAGCCTACATATCGCTTTTCGGAGCAAGAACCGAGATACCCTTCTTCTTCTGGTTTCTTATATGCAGCTTCTTTTTCAACTTTATTTTCTCGAAAATATTTAATGTCGAGATGGGCATGGGGACATAGATTGAGAAAATAAAGATAGAGGTGTTCTAATTGCCCTTCCAAGAAATCAACCTAGGGAAAAAAGTGATTATATGTATTTCGGGCTTAGCTGGTTCCGGGAAGAGCACTGCCGCTAGGAGGGTTGCTGAACGCTATAATCTTAAATGCTATTCTGGTGGAGACGCATTGAAGGCTGTTGCATCCGAGATGGGGTATAATGTATCTGAGCGGGGTTGGTGGGAGACAGAGGAGGGAATGCGCTTCCTGAAGGAACGCTCAAGGAACCTTGAGATTGATAGGCGTGTAGATGAGAAGATGCTTGAGTGGGCTAGGGAGGGAAACGTGGTCTTAGATAGCTGGACTATGCCATGGCTCCTCAAAGAGGGTTTCAAGATATGGCTTGAAGCCTCAGAGGAGGTTAGAGCGCGGAGAATCGCGCAGAGGGATGGAATAAGCTTTGAAGAAGCCTTAAGGCAAATGAGGAAGCGTGAGACTGAAACAAAAGAAATCTATAGGAGATTATATGGCTTTAAGCTGGGTGAAGACTTCGAGCCGTTCCATGTAATAATTGACGTAAACAATCTGGATAGGGAGGAGGTCTTTAGAGCACTCTGCCTAATAATCGACGACATCGTTTTTAGAAGAAGGCAGAGTTTAGGGCGAGCTACCCTAATGTGATGGGTGGGACGGCAATAGCTGAAGTCAAAGAAAAATTGAAGGTTGGATACACCGATGTACGTGGGGATGAATAGGAATAGTTTAGCCCCTGAGAAAAGAAAGAACATTATCTATAATGTTTTTCACATGTTTTCCACGGGATAACCTATGTTTTGGCGTTGGGCGGCACAAACCTCCTTAGTTTTTGAAGCATTTCTAGGCGTTCCCTATTGCCTAACTTAGCCTTCTCAACTGCCTCTCTTAATATTTTTATCGACTTATCCATTGCTCTTCTATTAACTGGATATGGGACTCCATCTTTTCCGCCATATGCAAATGAATATTTTACTGGGTCCCTCCAACTTGGCTTACTGCCATAAATTATCTCGGCTACCAGCGCTAAACCCCTGATAACTGAGGGACCTACGCCCTTTATGCTCAGCAGTTCCTCGTAGTTTCTCGGTTGTACCTCATAAGCTCTCTTCAAAGCCCTCCAGTTTATCGACAGCGGCATCCTCAGAAACTCTGCAACATAGTTTTCATTTTCTCTAGATGCAATCTCCGGAAACCACTCTTTAAGCGACCTTTGATATGAGGGGCGAATCGTCTCAAACATTCTAACAACTCTCCTCGGCTTCTCCTTACATATGTCAACGCATGTTTTCCTACACTCTTCGCTTTCTTTTGCAGTCATATCTAGCACTATGGGGCGCTTAGCATCGCCGACTATAGCATTATGCGGCTCAACAACGAAGTTCTCCACCTTATCTGAGAGCCAATGATATCTACGCGCGGTTTTATCATTTATGTTCATGCCCTGCTGTATAACAGCCCACTTCCCATCCTCGGTGACGAAGAAAGCATGGTGATAGAGGGGATAGCCGGCCTGAATTGCTGTATTATCAACTTTAGCGCTCATCCTGCTAGCATATTGTAAGTCCCCTATCTTTGACGTGGAGAGATTAAATTTTTCTCCAACATTAACGATCTCTGAAAGGGTGTCTTTAGAAGCCTTCCCCTTCCCACCGCAGACAGCTATGCCCAAATTTGCCTCTTTTAGAGAAGTCTTTAATACTCCAGTAACCACTGTAGTGAGCCCTGAGGAGTGCCAGTCATAGCCTAAAACGCAGCCGAGGGCTTGAAACCAATACGGATCTGAAATCCTCTGAAGAAAAAATTCGCGCCCATATTCGTCAACTATTATTGTAGATATTTCCCTAGCTAACCCTATCATGCGCTTAACTAGCCACTGAGGCGCCTTGCCATCATGTAAGGGTAGCTCAGCTAAGCCCGTTCTTCTCAAGTTAAACCACTATTATAAGTTTAAAATTCTCAAAATAAATTAGAGGCCGCCGCTTATTAAATATTCTATTTCTTCGGCTTCTGCTTACAAAGCAGCCTGCCTTCCCGATCTATTTCACCATGCCTAATTCTCGTGGTAGATATTGGAATTTGATCCTCAGCTGGAACCATATCTATAACGATTATTTCTAGCGGCTTAAGCCCCCTCTTCTCCCTTAAAATGTTTATTTCTTGAGCTCTCGGCTCAGTTTCCCTGCTGACAACTATAGCCTCAATTTCAGAGTTAGTTACCGTCGGCCCATAGGGATCTGAAAGTGGAATTATTTTAGCCCTCTGTGAAGCACCTAAGTCATTAAGAAAAACCATTAAATCTCTAGCTCTATCCTCGTAAGATGCAATCTCATGGTTTTTACGCAATTTTTTTGCAAATTCATCTGTACATAAACCTATCCAGACGTTTTCGCCATACTTAAACGCGGTTGCAAGCAGAATTCTATGTCCCTTATGAAGCTCATCAAAAGTTCCTCCAACGGCCACTGTCTTAAATAATCTTTTCTCCTCGCCTTTTTCTCCATCATTGCACGTCATGTTCCCAATCCGCCGGAGCATCATGGCTTGACGTTACTTCTAGATTTAACAGTTTCTGCTCTTTCACCCCACTCCTTAAGTGGGTTAAGTGATGGGAAGGTTTGGAAGCAAACTTTTAATATTGGCGGCCCAAGAACTATGAGAAAAGGTATCTCTGTTGCAAACGTCCATATTAGCCAGATTAAGGCTACATATAGTGGTAGCTGGAAGCCTCCCCCGACAGCCGCCGGGAGAACAAATATTTGACTATATGCCCAAACAACAAAGCCGATTATTGTGCTTCCAACCCCTAAACCAATTATGGATGCTATACCATAGCTTCTCCATTGAGGCCATAGGTAACCTACAGCGATCATTATGGCATAGCTTGCTATTGAAAGCCCCATGAACAGTATGGTAGCGTTAAGCGAGAAATATGTTAATAATACATACTCTAGCACTAAGGAGCCGAAGAGGAAAATTATACTCGTTAAGGCTACTGCTTTAGTCCAATCTATCCTTCTTCTCGAAATGTATCCTATAAGGTAAAAGCCGATGAAGTTCGATGTCACGCCGGCTGAGAGACTGAGAAGTGGATCGCCATGTATTAGCAGGTCGCTTATAAATATACCTATGGCTGCACCTAATCCGCCAACAAGCGGTCCGAAAAGAATGGAGAAGACCGCCGGTATGACGACAGATGGCCAGAACCTTACTATTCCGACGCCGGGTGTTGTTATTGGCGCCAGAAGATAAATCATGTAGCCTACGGCTCCATAAAGGACCCCACATATAGCGCTTGCTACTACATCAATCGCCTTCATACTGATCTCTTCTATAATTTTTAAATTTTGGTTATCTTGTATATGTAGATAAGATTTTTGTATGGAATGTTTAGACATATTCTAACTAGTCAATGAGGATCAAAGCGGAGGGCGTGTCCAACTTATTCATAGATCCATCTCACTATGATTTTTAGGCAGTATATTATGATTCTTAGGAGTATTCTTGTTTCTGTTGACTCCTTCGTTTTTATTCTGCCTCCGAATTCTACTGTTAGTGCTCCGAATATTCCCCCTCCAACGCTTCTATAAGCGTATAGTGATTCAACGTATGCTCTGTCTCTTATCCTTGCTCCATATCCTCCCGGGCTTGCTAAACCCCTCCTTACGATAGGTATGTATCCTTTTGATGCTATTGTGTTCAGCACGGGCTTAGCGTCGAATGCCCCATCACCAAGCATGAGCCATCAGGTATGCCTCTGGCAAACTCAACCTCAGAACCTGTCAGCTTGGCGTGGGAATAGTGTGCTGCCACCCCTAACATTAATGAATAGCTCATGCAGCCCCCTCAGCCAGTCAGCGAATTTAGTAGAGTCTATTATTGAGTAGTCGTATTCTATGGGACTGAGTAGGCTGAAGAGCATCCTCAAAACCTCCTCCACAATATCTCCATGCCTCACCTCCCAGTAGTGAAGCGTAGACTTAGGAATCCTAACGCCTAAGCATGTGAGGGATAGGCCCTCAGCATACCTCAAACTCACCTTATAAACCTCCTTCAAAACCAACGCCTTCACATACAGCCTCCTAGACCTCCCAAGCCTCCTCCCAAAAAACTTTGAATCGAGATCCATAAGATCCAAGACATAATCTAAAGCAGCCATCAAAAGCCCAACATCATAAACCCTAACATCCCACCTACAAAGCATAAAGAAGAAATAAACAAAGAACTAAAATAATAGTTGGACACACCCTCAAAGCGGATGCCTATAAATATATTTGTATTCATTAACTATTTTGTCGAAAACTTGAAAATACATTGGGAAAAATTTTTATTTCAAAAACTTCAACAAGAACCGAGGGCTTCAATTGGGGTTAGCATATGATCATGGGCCTAGATATAGGCGCAAGCTTCGCCAAAGCCATCCTTGCTGACAAAAAATTAAGGATTGTTGAGAAATATATCATCCCGGTGGAAGAACCCAAGGTGACATCTACAAGAATCATAGGCTTCTTCGCTGAGAGATTTGGCAGTAGCCTCAGAGATATTATAGAAGCCGTAGCAGTGTCCGGTGGAGGTTCAAGATTTATCGGGAAGGAAATATTTGGCTTACCAGTCAAGCGAGTTGATGAGATAGCCTCTATAGGTCTCGGTGGCATATTGCTGGCTAGAAAAAATAAGGGGCTGGTTGTCAGCGCTGGAACTGGAACAGCTGTGGTTGCCGTATATAACTGTGGTGAGATTGTAAAGCATGTTGGTGGAACCGGCATCGGTGGAGGAACACTTCTTGGGCTTTCGCGGAGAATGCTTGGATTATCAGATTTTAAGACCTTAGAGGAAATAGCTCAGAGAGGTTGTTCGAGCAAGGTGGATTTAACAGTCGGCGATATTGTAGGTGGACCCATTGGCATGCTATCTGCGGATGCAACAGCCTCAAATCTTGGTAAGCTTACACGTGAATCTAGAGATGAAGATGTTGCAGCCGGCATATTTAATATGGTTTCACAGACTATTGGTGTAGTTACAGCATTTGCCGCCAAAGCATATAATCTAGAAGACGATGTAGTAGTTGTTGGCATGCTTGCCAAAAGCTGGCTTGTCTCTAGAATAATTAACGAGACTGTAAAAATATTTAATGTTAAGGCTTTCATCCCTGAGAATTGTGAGTTTGCTCCAGCACTGGGAGCCGCAGCGATAGTTCTCCGAGAAATAGAATCTTCAGCAACGTAAAGTTTAAATTAGATTTAACTGGATATATCAGTGTCCGTTTAAGAGGTGTCAGATTTTTGGCTATTGACCCAATACTGGAAAATAAGACTAACGTGCTGATAGAGCTTAGGAACTATAAAGTTTTAGAGAGAGAAAAAGATAAGGATAGTTTGCTGACCTTAGTTGAAGACTCTGGAGGAAAAAAGATCCTCATATGGACTGTCTCGAGCACGGATGCCATTGGAGTCAAACAAATTAATCAAATGGTGAAGTATATGAGTTCAAAAGGTGTGGAGAGCAGCATAATAGTAAGCAATAAATACACGCAGTCTGCCAAAGCTCTGGCTAGAAAGAATCATATTGAATTAATCCCTCAAGATTTTCCGTCATTCAACATATTTAAGCACCACTTAGTTCCAAAACATGAAGTACTGTCGCCTGAGGAGAGACAAGCGGTTTTAGAAAAATACCGTATAGAGCCATATAAGTTGCCACGCATAAGGGCGTCGGATCCAGTTATCCGCCTAATTGGAGCAAAACCAGGAGATATTGTAAAAATAGTGAGGCAAAGTCCGACGGCGGGTGAAAGCATATATTACCGATATGTTGTTGAAGGTTGATGTGAGAGCCTTTTTTTTAACATTCTATGAAGACTTAGATGGTTTAAAGAAGTATCTTGGCCATTGAGGCCACTTCTGTGGAACATTTTTATCGATTTCAATCTCCAGCTCCATGCCAACCTTTAAGTCTTCATGCTTGACGTCTTTAATGATCCCCGGCAGGCGCGCTCCACCTTCTAATTCAACTATCCCATAAGCGTATGGAGCCATTTGCTGGAAAGATTCCGGCGCAACATATATAACAGTATAAGCTAATAGCTTACCTCTATTGTTTATTTGGATCCAGCTAAGGTTGCTTGAGAAACATTTTGGACAGAATTGTCTTGGCGGTATGTGAACGCTACCACATTTACCGCACTTTACTCCCATAATTTTTCCCTCGCTTACAAACCTATAGAATTGTTCAATTGTGAATGGTATTTCTACACTCATATAATCACCCCCTACGATATATGTGAACTATACAGGTTGCTCCACTACCGCCTACATTATGCGTTAAGGCTATTTCACATCCATCTACTTGCCTTCTTCCAGCCCTCCCAGTCAGCTGCAGGAAAACTTCATATAGCTGTGCTACACCGGTTGCGCCCACTGGGTGACCTTTGGCTTTAAGACCTCCACTGGTGTTTACCGGCATGTTGCCCTCCAACATTGGCATTCCCTCTTCGATAAATTTTCCTCCCTCTCCAGGTTTGCAGAAGCCTAAGTCCTCGTAGGCAATTATCTCTGCTATCGTGAAGCAGTCGTGAACCTCCGCTATATCTATATCCTCCGGGCTTAAGCCCGCCATTTCATAAGCTTCTTTAGCTGCGATTCTCGCCGCCCTTAAGCTTGTTAAATCATCTCTCTCGTAAAGCCCTATTAAGTCGGTTCCATGCCCAGAACCAATTATATATACTGGCGTATCCGTGAACTTCCTCGCTATATCCGATTTAGTTAAAATTGCGCAGCTGGCGCCGTCAGAAATCAATGAGCAATCAAAGAGTTTTAGGGGCTTAGCTACAACTCTTGAGTTCAATACCTGCTCTACAGTAACCTCCTTCTGCATGTGAGCTTTTGGATTTAATACTGCATTATGATGGTTTTTAACCGCGACCAGCGCCATCTGCTCCTCAGTTGTTCCATACCTATGCATATGGGCTGTAGCCATAAGCGCAAATAGCCCTGGAAAAGTAGCTCCATTCCACTGTTCAAAGGGGAAATCTGACGCCATAGCTAGATATTCCGTCACCTCGGCGGTTGTTCTATGAGTCATCTTCTCAAGTCCGCCGACCATTACAACGTCATACAGTCCTGAAAGTATTGCAAATAAGCCATATCTTATTGCTACGCTGGATGACGCGCATGCAGCCTCAACTCTAACCGCTGGCGTAGGCAATAAGCCTGCCCACTCGGATATTATTGGAGCCAAATGGCATTGGTGTTCAAAGGCATCACTCATGCTGCCAATTATAAGAGTCTTAATATCTTTTTTGGGGTCGAGGTTTGGACACATTTCAAAAGCTTCTTTGGCTGCCTCAGCGAATAGCTCCCTTCCAGATAAACCATCTCTCTTACCGAACTTTGATAAGCCAGCTGAAACTATTGCCGCTAAAGGTCTACCCCTCAATCTCCTCACTCTCCAAAAAGAGTTAATAGGGATAATGTATATATTGTTAGCGCATAAAACGGGACCTGGCAACTTAACATATAAAGCCTTATATACTAATTTGCCAAAACGCTTATTTCTGCATACGGATTAATTCTTCCTTCATTGTTTCGATGGCCTCCTCCGTTCTCTTCATGCCTAATTCTGTTATCCTGTATTCTCCTTCAGAGGTTTTCTCAATTAGGCCATCTCTGATAAGCGCTGGAATCTCATTACCTACAGTCTTTCTAGATTTACTAGTCAGCCTAGATAATTCACTTGTAGATAAAGTATCCTTCTCAAGTTTCCCAATTCTTTTGCCGATGTACGCGCCCAAAAGAGCCAGACATATTGCGTTCTTTGCAGATAAGCCTAATTTTAAATTAATTATTGGCCCCTCAGAGGATAACTCAACCAAACCGGATAACCTGCTAATGAGATCCATTAGATCCGGTTCATAAATGATTCTTCGTAATATTTCGAGGCTTGGACATACCTGTGCAACGAAGTGCAACATTGATTCCACAACTCGATGTGAATCTCCTTCAAAATCTACCTTTAAATCACCAAACTCTAAGTGTACTCTAACGACATCTCTCCTGTTTTCCTCATTCAACTTTGGATGCTTCCTCCAATCTAATTTTTGGTAAAACTTCATCCAAGAAAAACTTTATACCTAGAGTTGTCACCCTATATTCTCCCCGACTAACCCTCTCAACTAGCCCCATATCTGCCAGCTCGCTTAAACGCGCCGCGATAGTTCTACTCCTGCCGCCAGTTGCCACCATAATTTCGGCCATTGAAAGAGAATCCCTCTCTAAGCGGCCAGTTTTATAACCAATATAGGCCTTAATTAAGTTAAGTATTACAGCATTTCTATCTCCACCCATCTTTTCCCGCGGAACAGTTATTACCGGGCCTTCTGGAGTGAAAGCTATGATGCCTCTTACACTCCTTAAAAGTTCCTCTAAGTTTACTGTGAGGGTAAGATGTGAAGCTAAATCATATGTCGGTAGAATCTGACTCATAAAATTGAAGAATGCTCTTATGACTTCGTCTGGCTTACCAGCAATTTTCGTTTCAATATCCTTGTATTTTATAGTTAACTCTAGTTTCATCTCTTCAGGAGACATTACTCTTCACAAGCTTCTACTTTAAAATATTTATGACTATTAAGTCTTAAAGATTTTTCTCTGACTGGACGTGTCCAATTTATTCATAGATCCATCTCACCGTGATTTTTAGGCAGTATATTGTTTTTCTTAGGGGTATTCTTGTTTCAGTTAACTCCCTCTTATTCGCCTTTTTCTGTCTCCGAATAGTAATGCGCGAACATTCTTTCTCCAATGCCTCTATATGCGTATAGTGACCCTAATCCCATCTACGAAGCATAAAGAAGAAATTAAATAAAGAACTAAAGTTGGACACCCTCGCTGACACATAAAATATATTTATTTTTAGCTTAAGAATATTTGCGTATATATCTACATTTTATGTGAGGGTTGATGGTTGAGTTCGTCTAAAGTTCTTCCTAGGCGCTTAAGCTTCTCTAAGATATGCGATATTCTAGTCGCCTATTTAAATGCTGGCGCAAATAAAGAATATGTGAGTGTAAGTGAAGCCGCTGAGAAAGCCAATGTTACATTACACAATATCAGTAGAAATAATAGCTTCCTCAAGAGCTGGGGTTTCATAGAGGAAAGCGAGAAGGAGCAGGGGAAGTATAAGTTAACGCGTGAAGCAGCGGAGTTTGCTTACGCATATCGAATAGATCCAAATGGAAAATTGACTAGACAGATGCTTAGAAATATCCTGTCCAAAGATGAAACTCTAACAAAGTTTATTGAACGTGTAAGAAATGAGGAAATGGATAGAGATTCTATCTTGTTAGAATTGCCCAGATTAATCGGCGACTTGAGGGCTGACAAAGTTGGGCTCAATGCGTTTCTAGATTTAATTGCATACGCCTTCCAACTAGACTGGCTATATATGCCGGCAAAGATAGTTAAACCCTCAACTAGGAAAACTGCTCCTGTCGAGACTAGGGTAGTGAAGTATTCTGCTAAAAAACCTAGGGATATGGCTCAATTAATGTATGGAATTATCCCGGAGTCGAGAACTAGTATTGCGATAAACCTGACAATAACTCCCGATATAACGCCTTCCATGCTTAAAGAGTATGTTAAGGCTATACTGAAAGCTTACGATGAATATAAACAAGAAAGCTTTGAGGAGGAAACTAACTAGTTTTCTCAACTTTTTCTCAACTTAGGTAATATCTCTTCCTTAACCCAGCGTTCACCCTTGGGACTCAACGTCCACTTTGGCTTTCTTGAAGCAGACTTGAAAACTAGACCACGCTTATACATTTCATTTAATCTTGAGGAAACCTGTATATTTATCCCCGAATGCTCCAATAGGCGCCTTATCTGCGATGGACCGCCGCTCCTATTTTCTAAGAAATATAAAAGTAAACCAATTGCTTCACAATGGGTGATGGATTTAGGGTCATTTAACAGTAGTATTGGCCCCTCCTCCGTATATTTCACCATGCTGTTTGCTTTCTCCGCACTCTCTTTTTTACCAAACGAGGTTATTTCTGAAATTAAAACCTCTAAATCACTGATGAATGTACTTGGCAAGCACTTTAATATTTCAAGTACCTCGTTGGGGGTTGATCCCTCGACGACTATTTTGCCGAAAGACGTGTTTATCTCGGCTTGAATCTTCCCCAAGAAAGACCCTCTTTCTTCCTTTAGTATGGAACCTTATAATATTTATCCTTTCGACTCAGCCCTCTTTTGAGGGCAACGCATTCTTAATTTTTTCTCTCAAAATTTTGTTGACTGCTTCAGGTTTAGCTCTACCTCTAAAATCTCTCATTATTATCCCCATTAAGATGTTGAGCGCGCCTATCCCTCTCTCTAAAACCACATTCATATTCCTTTCTATATATGTATCTACCACCTTTCTAAGCTCATCCTCCGTAATCATCGTTAAACCGAGTTCCCTTAAAGCGTCCATTGGCTTAGCTCCTTCGTGCTTTGATAACCATTTAATTATCTCTGGCACTGCTTCCTTTGAGGTTTTTTCTTGAGCAACTAGTCTAAATGTCCCTATTATTTGCTCGTCGGTCAACGCGTTAATATTCACGCCCTCACGCTTTAAAGCCTTAAAAGTTTCTGTAAGCATTGAGGCCACGAAAGTTGACGTAATCCCTGTCTCCTTAACAATGGTTTCAAAGAGGTCATCGCACTCCGTATCTAAAAGCTGTCTAGCAAGTTTTTCATTAATACCATAATCTCTCATCAATCTTCTAACCTTCTCTTCAGGAAACTCCGGTAAACGCGCCCTCAACCTATCTATGTAGTCTTCACTTATTCTCACTGGAGGAACATCGGTCTCCGGGTACATTCTAGCAGCTCCCGGCCTAGGCCTCATGTATCTAGTTGTTCCATCTGGGTTTGCTGCGCGGGTTTCTTCAGGGACACCTTTAAGTGCCTCTCTCGCCCTCTCAACGACAGCTCTCAACGCATCTTCCGCATTCTCAATTTTATCTGCGACTAATACAACAGCGTCCTCTTCAGAAGCATCCATTCTCCTCATCAATTCAGTAAACTCCTCATCCGATACCCCATAAAACCGTAGCTCGTCAGTATGTAGAATACCCCCCACTCTACCCCAGAACTTCGCTCTATCAGAGAGCTCCCCTCCAAATCTTAACCCGGGTATAAGCTCAAATCCCAATAAGCCGGCAAACTTGGGCAATTTAACTGCCAACACGTTTTTCCCTTGGCTTATAGCTTTTTGAAGCACCTTACACTTTGTCTCCTTAAATATGGATGAGACATCAATAAACTCTTCCCTCAAATCATCCTCCTTTAATCCGCGTCTTCTTAGCTCATCACGTATTTTCAGGAGATTAAGCTGGCGCTGAACTTCATATTCGATAACCTTAGAGATAAGCTCTAGCTCCTGAACACCTTTTATTTCTATAAGAGCCCCATCTCTGATAGAGATGTTTAAGTCCTGCCTTATTGTGCCGATGCCGCGCTTCACTCTCCTTGTAGCTCTCAGTATTTTGCCTATGGCAAGAGCAACCTTCTCAGCCTCCTCAGGAGTATTTATCACAGGTCCAGTCGTAACCTCAATTAGTGGTATGCCCAATCTATCAATTCGGTACCGCACTAAAAATCTCTCTTCACCCATCTTTCTGGCAGCATCCTCTTCGAGACTTACATGCTGTATCGGAATTATTTTACTGTCGACGATTATTGAGCCATTTAATGCCACGACACATGTCCTTTGGAAACCTGTTGTATTTGATCCATCTATAACTATCTTACGCATAACATATATCTCGTCAACTGGTTTTGCATTCATCATAAGTGCTACAGTCAACGCTATCTCCAATGCTTCTCTATTGAGCTCATGGGGGGGTTCCTCATCCATCTCCACGAGACATGAGGTTTCACTGTTAGCCTCATAGAGTATTTTTACACCCTTCTGAAACTCAAAGTAGGCTGCTGGGTCTATCTGCCCTAACTCGCTCTGCGTCGGCCTCAATCTCCGCAGAAGTATTATTTCAGGTTCTCCCTTGAAGAGTTCAGGCTTACAGCTACAGAAGAGCTTCTCTTGTGTTGCAAGCTGTTGATGGCACTCTAATCCAACTTTAAGCCCAATCTCATTGTAATCGACTTTCACCGAGTCTTCACCACCTTAAAGCCTTGGAGACTCGATATATTCAACGCTTCTAGGAGAGAACTCTCCAGCTATATTTGTTAGTAAGAGTCTTTTCACTTCTTCCGGATCTTTGGTTTGGGCTAAGCACCACATCATTTTAACCAGCGCGGTCTCTGCAAGCATATCGCCTAACGGAACTACACCTATCGAAAGAAGATCCCTGCCATTAGAGTATACATTCATGTTTACACGCCCCCATATGCACTGGGATGTAATGGCAACAACCACGCCACTCTCAATAGCCCTCTTGATTGCTGGAAAACACTCTCGGCGGACATGACCTAGACCAGTTCCCTCCAAAACAATGCCCCTGTAGCCCTCTGAAACGTACCAATCAATAATCTTAGGGCTCATTCCAGGATAAAACTTTATTAAAGTAGCCATTTCGTCGAAGTTTGGCTTAAGAGCAATTTTTCTATCAGGGTTTCTTGGTTGGTAGTCGTCTGTGAGCATAATTATATCCCTGTCAACTATTCTGGCAAGGGGCCTTGCATTTATAGTCTTAAATGCATCTCTACGGCTTGTATGGCACTTCCTCACTTTTGTCCCCTTATGCAAGATTACTGCGTCATCTGATGGCGTTTCATGCATGGCTACCGAAACCTCTGCGAATGGGGCCTTTGCAGCCGCTAGAACGGCGCCTATAAGATTTAGGGCTGCGTCTGAACTAGGTCGATCCTCAGATCTTTGAGCACCAACCAAAATTACTGGGACGGGTAAATTTTGAAGAGCGAAGCTTAAAGCTGCGGCTGAGTAACCCATTGTATCAGTTCCATGCGTTATAACAATTCCTTGAGCGCCTCTCCCAATATGTTTAGCTACTGCATAAGCCATCGTAGACCAATGTTTAGGCGTTAAATCTTCACTGAAGGTGTTAAAGAGTATTTCTGCCTCTATAACCGATATATCTGACAGCTCTGGAATGATGCTATATAAGTCGCCTGCCGATATAACCGGCCTAACGGCTCCAGTCCTGTAGTCTACACGACTAGCTATAGTTCCACCTGTACTTATAATTGTAATTTTAGGTAAACTAGCCTTCTGCTCTGGTGGCGGTGGTGGTATAAATGTGGGTTTAGCTTCAGAACCTAAGCGCTCCACTCTCGTAGATGGAGTTATTTTCACTCCAATATTATAGCCTGACTTAATCTTTACTACAATATGCTTGTCATCACCGTACTCTGACCTTGGGATCAAAATTCCCTCTAAGATTTTGTCATCTTGAACTATACGTATTAAATCACCGATCTCGACTCCTGCATCAAGCAGAACCTTTAAGGCTAGTCCCCTATATCCGAGTAAATATTCGCTCATCAAATTCCCTCAGCTATAGACTATAATAGTTAAACCTTAATTAGAGACTCTGAAGATAGTTGTTAGGAGCATTGAAGCAAGTAGGAATTTTGGTCCTCATTGAATTACTTTGTAAACTTTATCTCCCTCTCTCACTCTCTGATTAACTTTTAACCCCACGCTTTGTCCACCATACGCGACGTTCACATTCTTATGCTCTATTTGCATCGACTCAACAGTCTGCTCAAAATTTGTCGTAATTCCTTTTATAATGATCCTATCACCAACCGATAGGGTATCAGCCAAGTTAACGACTGCAACCCCTATCCTAGTGAAGTAGTGGGTCACTATTCCAATCTCTTTTATCTCCTTCTCAGACATATACCTCACCAAACAGAACTAAAATAGCGACGATTGATTATAAATTGCTTACTATGCTAATTGATAATTAACTGACTGTTTGCGTTTTTCGCTCTTTCATGTCTAAGGCTTATTTTCTTAATGAGCTGCTTATAACCCATGTTTGCGTTTATAGGGGTATGCCTCGAAGGCTGGGGCATATGCTCTCTAGGAGGCACTTCGCAAAGCCCCAGTACGAGAACTTCTGGAGGATCATGCTGGGGCTTATGGTTGCCGGTGAGGGGGGAGCATGATGTGAAGAGCATAAACGAGCTCTTCATTGATAGGAAGGATCAGAGCAGCTTGAGCAGTTTCTTTACGGAGCCGAAATAGACGCAAGCTAAATATAGAAATGCAAACAATCAGTATTAGAGTCTAAAGTCTTCAATCTTAAAAGAAAAAAGAGGGCGGATAAACTCTCTCCTATGCAGTCATTTTACTAAGTTCTTCTAGACTTAACCCAAGCTCCTTAGCTTTCTTAATAAGTTCCTCAAGTTCAGCTTTCAGCTTCTTTCTTTCCTCCTCCTTAGACGCGAAGATGGTGATTGTATCTAGAGGTTTAATCTCCATTAACTCAACGGTTGCCGAGAGAGGCATAAACTCACCGCGAGGACCAGTTTCATAATTTATGGTGAGCCTTGCAGGTTTATCAGCAGCATTACGTTTATTTATTTCCTCAACAATCTTGCCGGCTAAATCGACCCAAATCTTCTTGTTTTCTTCCCTAACTTCGGACGGGACATTAGTGTAGAAGGTTGAATAAAACCATCTTTTAGCCCTAAAAAGTGCGCCTCTGCTAGTGGGTGTAATCCTAAATCTTTGAACAGGCATATTAGTCCCCCAAAAAAGGATTACGTTTATAGTCATATAAATATATCGAAGGTCGTATTAAGAAAAGGCGATGCCATGTTTATACGTTCACGTCTTGACTTGACACACCCCACGACTGAAGCAAAGAGATTCTCGTTTCCAATGGTTCATTGCTCGGAGGCCCATTGGTTGTCACCTCACTTCTTCATGACTCATACCTTCAGAGCTTGCCACCAAGCCCTCAAAAGAGGGCTTTCTCTCCAAATGTAAAGGTACAAGACTTTAGATACATCTCTTTATGGCTTCCGCAATTTCTCTCTTACCCTTTTCTTCGCAGAATTTTATAGCATAATCAATATTGATCTTTCTTGGTTCACTCCCCCATAGTCTTTTGAAGTTTTCCGAGTATATTTTTCTTAAAACTTCACGAGGAAGCTTTAGCCCTATAAATGGCTCTTTATATCTTGTTAAAAGTTCGTCGGCCGTGTCTGGTGTAAAAAATTCCTCGTCGCTTTCTAAAAATTTTCTAACTATCCATATTCTGGCAATAGCCTCAGGCATAGTTTGCCATGTCGCTATATCTGTCCCGAAAAGTATTCGATCTTGATATTTGATGAAGAATCTTCTCCACTCACCTCTCCTTCTTGAAATGTTATAAATAAGTTCTATTCCAGGCGTTAAATCGAAATTGGCGTTTTTATAGTGGTTGAGAAAGTCGTCAGCTCTTTCAAGGTCAGCCGACATGAAGTAGAAGTGGCATAAAACTATTTTCAAGTTAGGATGCTTATCGAGAACATTCTCCATTTCTTTATATAGCTCTTCTTTTGATGGATAATTCCCTCCGTAATAAACCCATCCCCTCCTCTTAGCCCATTCCGGGGCTAATTTTTCATCCCAAAACTCTTCTGGATCAGCGACATGACATAGAACTGGAAATTTAAAAGCCTCACAGTTCTCCCAAAAACCTTTATAATAGTTGCTATTAAGTGGAGTATGATCTCTTCTTAGGACAGGTTTTGAGCCCATCTCGCCGATGCCGTCGAAACCGACATCAACTAGAGACTGAATGTATTTACTCCAGTCTATTTTAGGCATACTGCCGGCATTACCTGACCAGGGAGCATATCCACCAGCGTAGAACAAATCTGGATATTTAACTTTTAAGTATATTCCAGCATCGCCACCCGATACATAAATCCTGTTAAGCCTTCCATCTCTAGACACTTTTGTCATAAACTCCGTCATTCTTTCGACTTCTCCAACATTGCCATTGAAATGAACGTGACAATCAATAACTGGTAGATCAGCAAACTCGACTAGAGGTAAAGGCAAGTTTTTCACCTCCATCAAACTATATGCCATAATAAAGGTTGATTTCCTCCTCGTACTTTCCAATTCTACCTGATTCAACGTCGTCAACTTTTATAGATCGCCCCATCAAAGAAGACTCAATAAGGGCATATGATGCGGCTAAATCTCGTAGACCCTCTAAACCACTGGTTTCCATTTCACGCCCCTCTTCAATTGCCTTTAGAAACTCGAGGGTTTCAAGTGCCATAGGGTCCCTTATTCCGCAGGGGAAGAATCTATCCTTGGTATTGCCATCAGCTTCTTTCTCAAAGAAATCGCCAATCTCAATCTTTCTTCTATCTTCATCTATCAAGGTATTTCCCTTTATGCATCCCCTTGTTCCATATATAGTTAGAGGGATCGATGTTGATTCACCATGACCAGCCCACGAAAAGAATATTAGTCCAATCGCTCCACTTCTAAATTTCATCAAGCTAAAGAAGGTGTCATCAACCTCATTCTCAACTACGTCGAGTATCTTCCCAGTTTCATCTTTCAAAAACCTGATTTTTTCTACGGTATTAATAAGGCTTGAAACTTCATCGATCTCACCGCATAGATAGCGGAGGCGATCGAAGAAGTGAACCCCCATATCGATTGTTGCACCACCACCTGAGAATATCTTTTTGTGGCGCCAAGGGGTCTCCGCAATCACTTTGTTTGGAGCCCAATATCCCCCTATTCCTCCCTGTATAACCATCTGTATATCCCCTATGTATCCCTGTTCAATCACCCATTTAAGCATCCTCGTGCTTGGATAATACCTAACATTCTCCGCGACGCCTAAAACCTTGCTAGATCTACGGGCTTCCTCAATCATTTTCCGCGCAGCCTTAACGGTGATGGCAATCGGCTTCTCTACTAATACATGTTTACCTGCTCTAAGAGAAGCTATAGATATTTCATGGTGAGAGAAAACTGATGTGTAAATTTCAACAGCATCTATATCGGCTTCCTTAAGCATCTTTTCATAGCTATCGTACACCTCTACATCGGTATCCTTCTGGAAATCGTAGACATAAATATGTGGGGCCGCTAAAGGGTCTCCTGGAGGCCCTATTGGCTTTCTTGGTTTCACTCCATCCTCTGCACTCCGGAACCTCTTCGCATCCTCAATTTTTCTTGCACAGAGGGCTTTAATCCTTACTTTTACTCCTTTCTCTTGAAGCTCCTTATAACCATGTAAGTGAGCTGGCATTATCCGCCCACAGCCAACTAAACCAACTTTTATCATATTAAACCCCGCTTCATTACAAATTTTGCCAGCATCATATTTAAGCAAAGATTTTTAGGTTTTAAGTCTTTACTAAAAGTAGGAGTAAATATTATTAAATACTTTCCTTAAGGCTTAAGGGAGGCGTTTCAGGAGGCGTCTTTAGGAGTGCCGGAGACCGAAGTTATTGAGAGTATAAGAGCTGAGATTGCGTCATTTATTCAAAATATCTCTGTCTCTAAACCTAATAGGATCTCTATCCATGTAGATAAGGCGAATCTTAAGAGGGTGGTGGAGTTTTCGGTGAATAAGGGGTTCTCGCATCTATCAGCTATCACCGCACTTAACAACGACGACCATGTAGAAGTCTTGTATCATCTTAGTGGAGGCGGTGTTCTGATGACGGTGCGCATCACTTTATCACCGGGCGATGATTCCGTCCCAACAATAACCGATATTATTCCGGGCGCTCTACTTCATGAGCGGGAAGTTCACGACCTCTTTGGAGTAAAATTTGAGGGGCATCCGGATCTGAGACCTCTGCTTTTACCGGAGAATTGGCCTGAGAATATTCACCCAATGCGTAAAAGTAGGGCTATCGAACGGTGAAAAATAAGCCTTAGTTTGGTGGAGTGCAGAGCTGGCAACTTAGTATATAAAGCCTTTATATGCTAAGCTGCCACGTCCGTGGGGTGCTATGAGAAAGTATAATTGAAAGCATGTCGCAAATAATATATTGTGCTTCTAATTTTATTCTAAAACTAAAATCGAAAAATTTACTTGCGCGGTGATTTATCTTAGGGTGGAAGGATATATGCTGTCTCCCCAGAGCATATCTATATTAGCCGTGTTCACGCCATTCGTAACCGCATTACTGTCACACTTAATCGCCAGACTACCTAGGGTCGGAGCAAATATCGCAAAGGGCATCTGCATTTTGACGGCTTACATAACTTTTTTCTTGGTTTTTGAGCTAATCTTTACGGCGCGCAGTGAGCCATTTAAAGTACATCTTTTCTCTCTCCCCTTGCCAACCGGCATTACTGACATGGGGTTATATGTAGACTGTCTCTCTCTTATTCCAGCCTTTCTATCCTCCCTGTTTACGGCGCTAGCTCTCACATACAATGTATATTATCTTTCACCCTATAATAAAGCGTATAAAATTGGTTGGGAATTTAATAGGTCGTATTCCTTCATTCTCTTACTTAATGGCGCCATGCTCGGAACACTTTTCTCGGATAATTTACTAAGCCTTTTAATCTTCTGGGAACTAGTTAGTTTATGCTTTTATATGCTAATTTCTTTCTGGTACGAGGATGAATTCTGTTTATGGGCTGCTATAAAAGCTTTAGTCATGACTCATATAGGTAGCTTGTCTCTTCTAGTAGCCGCTATCACCATTTATTCTTATACTGGAACATTAAAGATTTTAGAATTGGGCCAAAAAATTCCATTAGAAGACCCGGTTATTCCAATAATTTTTCCGCTTCTACTAATCGCTGCATTACCGAAAACAGTTCTATTTCCGCTTCATACATGGTTACCAGATGGAACAGTTGCACCTACATCAGCACTCGTTGTTTTCCAGGAATCAGGAATTTATATAGTTGTACGCTTTCTGTTTGACATATTTCGTGAACATATTATCTCGTCTCCGGCAATGCCGCTATCCCCATTGTTTGGGAACGTTAGCATCTGGGGCTTCATCATATCATTTCTTGGCGCTCTTACACTTGTTATTGGAATATTGAATGGGCTTATTGAAAACGATTTTAAGAGAATAATTGCATGCGGAACTATAGCTGGGCTCGGCTACATAGCAATGGCAGTTGGCTTAGCTACCCCCTTAGGCATCATAGCAGGCCTATTTCTTATGATAACTCATGCTTTTTGCTTTGGACTGCTTTTCCTCTGCGCTGGCGCCGTAATCTATGCAACTGGAAAGCATGGCATAAATGAAGTTGAAGGACTCTATCGTCAGATGCCGATAACAGCAGGCTGCTGCCTAATAGGGGCTTTATCGATGTCGACAATGCCGCTTCTAGGTGAATTTGCTGGTAAATATCTGTTCCTGAATGCAGCATTGGTCTCCCAATCAACCCTCCTCATAGCAATAGCCCTCTTTGGTTGCGTGCTTAATGCAGCTGTTGCCACAAAGATCTTCTATTCAGTCTTTATGAGGAGATCTTCAAATTTTACGGTTAATCTTCTTATCCGTGACCCACCAATATTCATGACTGCCCAGATGATTTTTATGTCTATGGCTCTTATAGTCTTTGGAGTCGCCCCCTCGATTATATTGAACACCTTGGTGGTTCCAGCGGTTGAGCAAATAACTCATAGCTCCATGAACGCTGTTTTACAATTTGGGTTAATTGAGACCCCGCTTGGCTTCTGGGATCCAATTGTGGTGGCGGCTTCTATAGCAGTTCTCTCCGCATTACTAGTTCTCCTTACGCTGTATTCTAGAAAAGCGTCGGTCACTTATAGAGCGACGAGAAGCGAGGAGACCGTTAAGCCATTCCTCTGCGGGGAAGACTCAAGTATGTTAGATAACCCCGCAGCCCCTCATTTATATCGTGTCGCACTGGAAATATTGAAGATTGATAGGATATGTTATGTTTCAAATCCTGATAGAGTCTACAATATACTTTCCAAATATTTCCATGATCTTGTGAGTTGGATGAGGCGCTTAGATATACAGCAGAATTATATCGCGGCGGTCTTGTCATTTATAATCGGGGCCCTCATTATAACAGTGGTATCTATCTTGGTGGGATGATTTATGGAGTTAATGGCCCTTATAACTCTAGCGGCTGCTTCGCTTATTACTGCCTTAGGCTGTTTTGCTAGAAGCACGCGAAGAACAATTATTTTTCTCTCTATGCAGGCCATAGCCATAGGCACAGTTGAGCTTGTTCACTGCTTAATTAATCTTATAGTAGGCTTGAATATTGAGGCCCTAGTTTACTTCTTTATCACCTTCGCAGAATGGTTCTCGGCTGCGGCTGTTATACCACTAATCCTCTACTGGGGTGTGACAAAAACCGAGAATATTTTAGACGAGCCCATAATCGGAATTCGAAGATTGATTCTCTTCGCGTCCTTAATCACACCTTTATATGTGGGACTGTGGTTATTTCAGCCTCCAGCTTTGCAAGGAAAAATGGCTTCCCTTCCATTCTGCATGCTAATGTTTTCCCTCTCCATCTTCCTGATATCTACGAGAAATGATTCATTGAAAATACTTGTTGGTCTGAATATGGCTGAGAATGCGCTCTACCCATTGCTTGCCGAAAGCCCAATAACATTGATACCATTTATACTTGCCTTAATGATTTTTGTGACTGCGATGGGCACATATATAGTTGTTGAAGCCTACCGTGACTATGGTACAATATCTGTTAACCGCTGGAGGTGGCTGAATAAATAATGTACTCCCTTCTACCGCTGCTAGCTCTGCTAGTTCCCTTATGCTCCGGAACATTATGTCTACTCACATGCCTCTTCAGTTTTCTCGAAGAATTCTCAAAGAAGACTGCGAAAATCCTGCTGCTTATCAGCGCCACTCTAAGCCTAGCATCAGTGTTAATAATGGTGCCGTACTGCGCCTTAGGTGAAGTTCTAGAGATACCTGAGTTCGGTTTAAGAGCCGACTTATCAAACATAGCTGCCCTTGTAGCTACCTCCGCCCTATTTTTCTTAGTCTCTATCTATAATGTGAGGGCTGAGAGGGGCGGGCGGCTTAAACCTGGAATATATAACTTCTTTCTACTGCTTTTCCTGTGCTGCATGTTTGGGCTGCTGCTCTCATATGACTTATTCGGCATTTTCCTGTTTGTGGAGCTTGTTGTCGGAGTCTCAGTAATACTTGTCGCGCATAACCCAATTAAACTATCAACTGAGGCAGCATTCAAATATTTAGTGATAACTGCCCTAAGCGCCCTATTCGTTTTGATCGGCGTTCTATCGGCCTTTATTCCTACTGGTGTTTCAAATTTACTATCTCTGGCAAGCAATTGGGAGGCGCAGGCAAAATTGGCTGAAAATCCCACTTTAATAATGTTTATTATAGCCTGTTTTATAATTGGGTTAGGTGCCGATATAGGGCTTGTCCCATTCCACGGTTGGCTTCCAGATTGTTTGCCGGCATCCACAATAATAATTAATGGATTCACCTCCACTGAGCCGATAGCTCTAATCCTAACCCTCTATAAACTGGTTCGCCCATTCTACGAAATCTATCCGTCAAATGCTATGCTTGCCTTAATGCTCGGCGTTGGATCAACTTCAATGCTCTTTGGCTCCTTAATGGCCTATTCACAAAAAGACTTCTTCCGAATGTTTGCATACTGCAGTATAGATGAGTATGGTCACTCGCTCTTCATATTGAGTCTGCTTCCCCAGCCAGAGAGCTTCGTAGCTGGCCAATTCTATCTTATAACTAGTACGCTGGCGAAGACAGGGATGATATTGAGTTTGGGTTCAGTCTACTATAACACGGAGACCTCAGATATGGACTCGCTTGGAAACTTAGTTAAGAAGATGGGAAAAACCGCGTTGAGCTACATTATATGCGCTCTCTCCGTAGCTGGAATGCCTCCTTTAAGCGGTTTCTATGCGAAGTTTTTCGCCTACAGTATATCTTATAACTTCTTTTATATTCATGGAGGTTTCCCCGCAGCAATCTCAATCACATTACTGCTAACATGCATATCACTAGTATCATTCATATTTCTGATACGGGCATTTCAAAAAATCTTCTTTGGACGAAACATTAGGAATATTGATGTTAACGGTGAAGTACCAGCTTTAATGTGGCTTCCAACAATAATCTTGTCCGTTGCCCTCGTGATTCTGGGCGTACGTCCAGATGTTCTTCTAAAACTTATTGGGTAGTTAACTTATTTACTCCCTCTCTATGAAACACCCATTCCTTGGACTTTATTTCAAGTCCAAGGTCGATGACCATCTGCTCAATTAGCCGTTGTAGAGAATATCCGCTTCTACTAACGAACTTCATCATCTGATATTCGGCTGTGAAAATCGAGTATTGCTCCCCAGAAGCTCCCTCAACTATATCTTCTCTTTGAATTACATCCCCCATTATGAAAACGGATATTCTAGCTTCTAAATATGTTCCTTCATAGATTTCTAAGAGCGACATCTTCTTTTCATTCTCTTCAAGAACAATTGGACTTTTAGCCTCCTCCTCAAAAACGATTTTTTCATGGTTTGCTGGAATCATCTGCTTTATCTCTGATACCGCCTGCTTTTTCTCCTTTACTTTTTTAAATCCATACTTTGCAGATAAGTATTCTTGGAGCGATTGATATTCAGTGTGCTTGAATATAACACCCCTCAATATCAATGCAACGGTTTCATGGGGTTGCTGTGGCAAGTCTTACATCAACCTCGATACAATTTCTACTTTATTCTGGGGGCAAATAAACTTTACTTGACGAACAATTCGTTTCTCTCATCAGTTATAACCTCGAACTGTGGGCTAAGCTTAATGGCCTCTTTTGGGCATATCTCCACACATTGCCCACAGAAAATGCATCTGGAAACGTTGAAAGCCACCTTCCTATCTTCCGTGGCGGTTATCGCGCCGCCGGGGCATACTCTTATACAGAGGAGACATCCGACGCATGCCCCCCTATCATATGCTATTTTACCTCTAAAACGCTTGGGTATAGGCACCATTTCCCCAGATTTAGTTATATATCGTACTGTGACTGGTCTCTGAAGGAGCGACTTCAAAGCATTATGAAGGATCTTTCCAATCCGCAAGATTCTTCACCTAAAAGCCTACTACAGATAATATGGCAGATATAGTTGATAATATTAGCGGCAGCATCCAATAAAACCTGAAAGCCTGTCCAACTTTTAGTCGGGCGAAGATCGTGCGTGGAAGAGTTATCGTGATGAACATGACGGCTAAAGATGTAGCTAGGCATAAGAGTAGGCTGATTTGCGAGGCGTTCACTCCAAGGAAGGATGGAGTATATAGAAAGATTGTTGCTGCAAGGAGTGTTAAAGTGAAGTTCGACGACGCCTTAGCTATCTTAGCCAGTGCTAAATAGGGGCCTCCATATTCGACTAGAAGACCATATATAATTTCCGTCTTCGCCTCCGGTATATCGAATGGAACAACTGATGCAGCAGCCGGCACACAGATCATAAATGCTGCCGCCGCGATGGCCGCACTGAGGCGTAATAGGAGTGACGGCGCCCGCATATTAGACTGAAATCTTACAATGCCATTAATAGTTAATGTTGGAGATAACCCTAGAGCTATAGATATAACAGATATGAACATCGGTATCTCATAGGCTATGATCATGCTTATTTTCCTAGAGAAGCCTATAGCACTATAGGGGTTGCCTGAGGCTGAGCCCCCGATCATTAAGGCTATGGACGCCACTGCAAGCAAATAGATCACTAAGATTAAATCGCCAACCACGCTTACCTCTACAATAATGTTAGATAGTACTATGGATGCAGCCAGCAGTGAAGTAGAAGCCGATATTATAGGCATTATCTCAAATATCCTAGTTGAAGCTGTTATGGGAATTATCCTCTCTTTACTAAAGAGTTTGATTAAGTCGTAGATTGGCTGGATTATTGGCGGACCTATTCTCTTCTGCATTCTAGCGTGGAGTTTCCTATCTATTCCATCAAAGAGCAGGCTGATCAGCAGAGATGCCGGGAAGGAAACTACAAATGCTGTTAATTCATTCAACTTCTCCTCACCATACGTCGTAGATAATTCATTTCAATATCCCTTACCTCATTACTCTTCTGATCAACTACCGTTATCCTATTTGTACATGAAAGACATGGGTCTATAGAGGCCACGATAGCTGGGATGTCTGCGATCTCGCATCCCACCAGCATGGATTTTAACCCCACTAAGTTAGAGAATGTCGGCGTCCGCACTTTTAGTCTCCTTAAACCTCCTTTTCCATCGGTTTTAACGAAATACAGTAATTCACCTCTTGGAGCTTCGACCAAAGAGATCGACTCACCCTCCGGGATCCTCCTCATTATTCTGAAAGCATTCTCATCTGGACGTATTGGTCCCTCCGGCAATCTATCCAAGATTGCTCTAATCAGTTTTATCGACTCAAAGGTCTCTAGAATTCGAACCTCAGTTCTAGCGTAAACATCTCCTCCTCTCCCTGTAATTACAGAGAAATCCTCTTTTAAATCATTATAAGCAGCGTAGGGGTGATCCCGCCTCACATCAATATTTACCCCAGAACCCCTCGCAGTTGGTCCTACAACGCAGAGTTTTAATGCTTGATTATGATCTAAACCTCCTATCCCACTCATTCTATCCTCAGCAGTTTTATCTCTGAAATAGTTACATATATGTTTGACCGACTTCTCAACATCGCTGATGCTGACGCTTATTTCCCTAATCATTTGCTGCGTTAGATCCCACCTAACCCCACCTATAGTGTTCATAGCGTGGTGAATACGGTTACCAGTAACCTTCTCAAAAAGATCAAGGATTTTCTCTCTTACATACCATGTAAACATGAAGAGTGTATCGAACCCAATCTCGTAGGCCATAATTCCAAGGAACAGAAGGTGACTGTGGATTCTCTCCATCTCAAAAATCAATGTCCTAAGGTACAGGGCTCTCTCCGATGGCCTTACATCGCCAATATCCTCCAACGCTTGGGTAAAGCATGTTGTGTGGCTGTGGGAGCAGATTCCACATATCCGCTCAATCAAATATAATGTTTGAATTAGATTGCGTCCCTCAGCTAGAGATTCTATCCCCCTATGAACATGGCCCAGAAATATATCTACATCAGTAACCTCCTCACCTCTAACCGTAACCCTCAATGAAACTGGTTCCTTAAGTGCTGGGTGAACTGGGCCGAAGGGTAGACGTAGCCTCGCATACTCTACTTCAATCTTCTTTTCGCCACCATGTTCACTGCCCATTCACATATCACCTAAACTTCTTCATTACAGCGGTGATAACCCCTTTAGCTATCGCCTCAGGCCTAGGCGGACAACCTACAACATAGACGTCTACGGGTATTACTCTATCAGCTGGTCCCTCAATCATCTGGCTTCCAAGGAATGGGCTCCCAGAGGAGGCGCATGTCCCCACCGCGACGACGGCCTTAGGTTCAGGTATCTGCTCGTAGACCCGAACCAATCGTGGCAGCATTTGACGTGTAACTGGTCCCGTAACTAATAGAACATCTGCTTGGCGTGGTGAGCCAACCAGCATGCAGCCAAAACGCTCAAAATCATAGCGGGGTGTAAAAGCAGCGGCTATCTCGATATCGCAGCCATTACACGAGCCAGCATTGAGGTGAAAAATCCACGGAGACTTTGTGCGGCTTTTTGAAACAACTCTAAACATATAAAACTTAGAATGATACCTTTAAAATATCATTTTCGGTCAAATCGGGCATGTCCAACTTATTCATAGATCCATCTTACTATGATTTTTAGGCAGTATATTGTGATTCTTAGGAGTATTCTTGTTTCTGTTGACTCCCTCCTCTTCGTCTTTATTCTGTCTCCAAACTCCACTGTTAATGCTCCGAATATTCCCTCTCCAACGCT
>Ga0185307_1000349_pt1 | contig 29653 bp, 33 predicted proteins | sample LHCtaG_FD_128010 | JGI IMG/M metagenome (GOLD analysis project Ga0185307, IMG submission 128010) | Hot spring microbial communities from Little Hot Creek, USA to study Microbial Dark Matter (Phase II) - LHC4sed_matched (SPADES... | ecosystem: Environmental > Aquatic > Thermal springs > Hot... | reverse complement strand
GTAGAATATATCGGTTTAAAATACGTTATGAGCTAAAATAGAGATAGTGGAGTGTAATATTTAGGGTTATTTTCGTGGTATTTTATGAAGCAGGTGATTATTGTCAGAATAGATCTCGAGATGAGTAAGGGTAAACTAGCTGTTCAAGTGGCTCATGCATCTGTTATTGCAGCATTTGAAGCATACAACAATTACTACGAGTGGTTTAAGGAGTGGTGGAATAGTGGTCAGAAAAAGATCGTTTTAAGAGCTCCAAGTGAAAAAGAGCTTTTAGAACTCTATGAAAAAGCTAGAAGACAACACCTCCCCGTAAGCCTCGTGGTAGATGCTGGGCTCACAGAGCTACCAGCAGGTACTATTACAGCGCTCGCGATAGGTCCTGCACCAGATGATAAAATAAACGAGATAACTAGTCACTTAAAAACACTCTAACACTCTACATTAAGAGTAAACCTGTAATTCCGTGATAACTATGAGCATGTTAACTTATCCTCACCCGCTCGATTACGTTGTAGGTATAAAATATGCTCTTATTAGTAGTAGGATTAATAAGATCTTTACGCCTACGCCAGAGAACTTCTATGTTGAAGAGCTAGTAGACTTTGAGAGTATGGGCTATAATGCAGAGAAAGGAGAATACGCTGTTATTCAAGTCGAAAAGCGTCATATTGAAACCCTTAGAGCACTAGAAGTTCTCGCAAAAGCACTTAATATTCCAGTTGAAAATCTACACATAATGGGATTTAAGGATAAAGCTGCACACACTAAATCCTACGTCTTTATTCGTAGAACAATACTTGACTATTCAAAACTACCATTAGAGAAGAGGGGTTTAAGAGCAGATCTTGTAGGGTATGTCCGCGTTAAGCCTTTAATTAAATACCACTTAGGCAATAAATTCACAATTATAGTTAATGATGTAGGAAGAGAAGACATAGAAGTATTTAAGGATATAGTAAAACAAATAGAAATACACGGCTTGCCCTCATATTACGGTTATCAGAGATTTGGATATCATAGATGTAATTCACATATCCTGGGAAAACATCTCTTATTCTCCAGAGAAGATCTTTTTGCTGACGAGTTGCTCACAAAAATATATCTCTACGAAGACACCGCCTCAATAGCAAAGAGGCTTCTCAAAGATTACCGTGATCTACGCCATGAAAATGCGTACTTGAAGAGGAGATCCATATGTACTCATAATAGTCTCTGCAAAAAGTACATTACTATACTACGTGATGCTTATTCAAGCTATCTCTTTAACTTATTACTTAACACTATTATTGAAAAGCGGGGGTGGAATTATCTAGATCAAGAATTCCCTGCACCAGGCTGTATAGAGACCTCTATTCCATTATATAGTACACTACTAGAAATTGAAGGCTTAAAGCTATTAGATTTGAGAGTTTTGCCCTGCTACTACAGGCATGGTTTATTTAAACCAGAACATAACATTATAAAGATCTCTAATAGCACGCTACACTATGAGTTTATATTGAAGCGTGGGATGTACGCAACTATAGTTCTCAGAGAGCTATTTAAAGATAATCTCGTTTTAAACTAAGATCACTCAAATATAATTCTCGTCTTAATTCCACTTACTTTCTCGATTAGAGCTTCATAGTGTTCTCGAGCATGTATGAAGTGTTTTCTATCTCTTCGTGAAACTCTAATATTTAATATTTCTGTTCCATCAGGTATCCATACTCTATTTATGCCCATGACCGTGGCTGGGTACATAATCTGTTCGACAAGCCTTCTAAGATCAGGGATGTACTCTATTACTTTAACTCTCTTGTGAATCTCTTTTGAAAGCTCGTGTTCCAGTATACTCAGCTCTGAAGTCTCAAAGCTATCTCTTATGAAAACAAAGACCTCGTCATCAATATGAATAGACTTTACATATTCACCTTTTTTCAAAAATTTTAACCTCTCTTCTAGTTCAACAAGAGCCCTTAAGATCTCTAACTCTTCTTTTTCAACAACTTTACTTTCAATCTTATACTGGCAGTGAGAGCAGTATATTCCACTCTTAATACAGATCTTGTCTAGAGGGTATTTCAATACAGTTACACCACAATTAACAATCCAAACCACTACACACAAATATTGAGAAAGATTTTAATACTTTTTTTCCTAACATATCACTGGGGATGCTTTGTAGTGGGCCCGTAGCTCAGCCAGGCAGAGCGGCGGACTCTTTAGGGGCCGAAGCTCCAGACCACATCTACGGGTCAGTTGACCATTTAAGGGATGAAAGAGGTCTGGAGAGGAGTGACCCGTAGGTCGGGGGTTCAAATCCCCCCGGGCCCACTACACAGTAATATTCGAGTGTTCTCTTCTCTCGACAAGTTTTTAAAGTCTAAAAGTAAACACCACAATGATAGAGGGGCCCGTCGTCTAGCCTGGTAGGATGCCGCCCTGACGAGGCGGAGGTCCGGGGTTCAAATCCCCGCGGGCCCATCTCTAGTATTTCCCATAGTGTATTTATGTAAAGTGTTAGGTGATCTAATGCGGAGATCTACTAGAATAGCGCTGAGAGTTGAAATAGGGGACTTTGGCATTTCGTGGAGTGGAATGGCTATATTAGATCCAGAGGTAATGAAGAAATTTGATATTAAGAATGGTGATTTACTCTTAATAGAAGGTGGAGGCTTAGCTGCTGCATTAGCTAGAGAGGGAGGTTCAAGTGAACGAGGGAAGGGTATTATAAGATTAGATGAGCTTTTATTGAGAAATGTTAAAGTAAATGTTGGTGATATTGTTTACGTAGAGAAAGTTGGGCAAAAATATGCTCAAGTAGTGAAGCTCGCTCCCATAAACTATTATGCGCCAATAGACTCTGCTATAGTTAATAAGATTAGACAAGACCTGATCTCTTATCCACTCTGTGAAGGAATGGAGATAAGAGTACTAATAGAGGGTGTGAGTTTACCGTTTAGAGTAATAAGTATTAAACCACGTAGTGCTGCTATTGTAACAGAAGAAACTGAAATCTTAGTTTTTGATGAGCCTATAGGAGAAATACCTAGAGTAACGTTTGAAGATATTGGAGGACTAGAAAGTGTCATTGAGAAAATACGAGAAGTAATTGAAGTGCCCTACAAGTATAGAAAGATCTTTTCGAGAATTGGAATAGAGACTCCAAAAGGAATATTACTATATGGTCCACCAGGATGCGGTAAAACACTCATCGCAAAAGCACTTGCTAACGAGTTGAACGCACATTTTATAGTTATAAATGGACCAGAAATTATGAGTAAGTTTTATGGTGAGTCAGAACAGAGACTAAGAGAGATATTTAAATTAGCGAGGAAAAAAGCTAAAAAACGCCCAGCTATAATATTCATTGACGAGATCGACGCCATAGCACCTAAGCGAGATGAGGTTACAGGTGAAGTAGAGAAGCGAGTAGTGGCACAACTACTAGCGCTCATGGATGGCCTTGAGAGTAGAGAAGGTGTTATTGTAATAGCAGCAACTAATAGACCTAACGCCATAGATCCCGCCCTACGTAGACCGGGAAGATTCGATTACGAAATAGAAATACCCATGCCTGATAAACGAGGAAGATATGAAATACTCCTAATACACACGAGAAATCTTAGGGAATTAGGTCTACTAGCGTCAGATGTAGATCTCGAGAAGCTGGCTGAGATAACACATGGTTTCACAGGTGCAGATCTTGCAGCGCTCGTAAAAGAGGCTGTTATGAGAAGCGTGAAGAGAGCCATTGAGGAGAAGAGTGATAGAGATCAGGAGGAGATACTCTCAGTAATACAAGTTAAATTCGAAGACTTCTTAGTAGCATATAAGAGCATTGTACCGAGCGGTTTAAGAGAAGTTTATGTTGAAATACCTGAAATCAGATTTAGTGATATTGGAGGACTAGAAGAAGTTAAGCAAGTACTACGTGAAAACGTGGAGTACCCATTAAAATACCCTGAACTCTATGAGAAATTCGGTATAAAGCCGCCTCGAGGTGTACTACTATATGGTCCACCAGGATGCGGCAAGACGCTATTAGCTAAAGCAGTAGCTACTGAGAGTGGTGCTAATTTCATAGCTATTAGAGGACCAGAAGTACTCAGCAAGTGGGTTGGAGAATCTGAGAAAGCCATACGAGAAATATTCAGAAAGGCTAAATCGCACTCACCAGCAGTAGTCTTCATTGACGAAGTTGACGCTATAACAGCTGCTAGAGGATATGCTTATGACAGTGGGGTATCAGAGAGAGTAGTAGCTCAGTTAATAACAGAAATGGATGGAATACAAGAGTACAAGGGAGTAGTAGTGTTAGCTGCAACTAATAGACCTGATTTAATAGACCCAGCCCTGCTCAGACCCGGTAGATTTGATAAACTCGTATATGTTCCACCACCAAACTTTAACACAAGATTAGAAATATTAAAAATACTCACACTTCACTTACCACTATCACCAGACGTGAATTTACTAGAGCTCGCACGAGTGACCGAGGGTTATAGTGGAGCCGATTTAGAGGCTCTAGTGAGGGAGGCTGTAATGATCGCGCTGAGAAGAGATCTACATATAAAGTACATCGAGAATATACATTTTCAGGAAGCTTTAAAAGCCATAAAGCCTAGTCTAAGTGAAAACCTTATAAAGTTCTATGAAGAGTGGGGTGCGAGGATCAGGCAACAATTACCGAGAAGTGGTGCAAAACCACCTGTTTACACGTAGAGGTGATCTTGTGAGGAACAGGAATAGTGTTTGGAAACACATGCCACTACACAGAATAATTTTAGAAATAGTGTTTTCAAGATCTGAGGGGTTAAATGAGAGTAAACTGGAAGATATAATGAAAAAAGAATATGGGGTTGAAGTTACTAAGTCAGAATTATACCATGCATTAATGAAACTCGAACTTCAAGGCTTAATACAAGTAGAAGCTGTGGGTAAAGAATTCCTAATAAAACCTGTAAAAACGTGAGTTACCACAATAACTAATTCAAATCATGGGTCTATATTTTAAATATAATAGTTCTGTAAACACTGTAGTTATCTATGTATAGAGTGAAAACATGGGTGTTGACCTTAAAGACCTCATAACAGAAGACATTAAGATTAAAATAGGAGATCTACGCTTATTGAGAGGTAAAATTATTGCTATAGATGCTTATAATGCTCTCTATCAATTCCTCACTGCAATTCGCCAGCCTGACGGTACACCCCTCATGGATACTCAGGGTAGAGTTACAAGTCATCTTAGTGGGGTCTTCTATAGGACAATAAACATAGTCGAGAACGGCATTAAACCAGTATATGTATTTGATGGTAATCCACCAGAATTAAAAGCTAAGGAAATTGAGAGGAGAAAAGCCATTAAAGAAGATGCTGTTAAGAAGTATGAAGAGGCCGTTAAAATAGGTGATCTGGAATCTGCAAGAAGATATGCTGCAATAGCCGCGAAGCTCACAATAGATATGGTTTACGAAACTAAGAGATTACTTGAAGCAATGGGAATACCCTACGTAGATGCACCAGCTGAAGGTGAAGCGCAAGCAGCATACATGGTTAAAGTAGGAGATGCCTATGCAACTGCTTCTCAAGACTATGATAGTTTGCTCTTCGGATCTCCGAGACTAATTAGAAATCTAACTATTAGTGGTAAGAGGAAACTACCTAGAAGAGAAGAGTATGTTGAAATTCTACCTGAACTCATAGAACTAGACAAGTTGCTGAAAGCTTTGGGTATTACTCACAGTGCGCTAGTAGACATAGGAATACTCATTGGAACAGACTATAACCCTGATGGATTTGAAGGTATTGGACCCAAAAAAGCATATCAGTTAATTAAGACTTATGGAAGTATTGAAAGAGTGCCGAGAGGACTTTTAAAGTCTCCAGTTGTAGTCGATGTAGTAAGTATTAAGAATTACTTTTTAAATCCCTCAGTTACGAAGAACTATAAACTAGAGTGGAGAGCGCCAGACGAGAAACTCGTACTTGAAGTTCTCGTTAAAGATCACGATTTCAGCGAGGAGAGAGTTAAAACAGCGCTTGAAAGGCTATTAAAGGCCTATAGAGAGCACTTAAAAGGCGAGCAAGCTGGTTTAGCGAAGTGGTTTATTAGGAAGTAGCATCTCTCCACCCATACTCTCCAATTAGTGGAACGAATACACACTCAATACCCCACTTTTTATATAGTTTACCTCCTCTTTTCTCAATTATTAATAACCTCTGCATATATAAATTCCCAACTGGAATTACTAGTCTACCATTCTCGGCTAGCTGTTCAATTAGTGGTGATGGCACAGTAGGGGCTGCCGCTGTTACAATGATCTTATTAAATGGAGCTTTTTCGGGGTAACCTAGTGTTCCATCACCAACGAGTACTGTAACGTGATTTATATAGCCGGCTTTAGTTAGATTCCTCTTAGCAAATTCGGCTAATTCAGGAATTCTCTCAATAGTGTATACGTGTCCTTTACGTGTAGGATCTTGCTTAGCTACAATTTCCGCTAAAACAGCTGCTTGATAACCAGAACCTGTGCCGACCTCTAATACTATGTCTCCTGGCTCCGGATCTAATTCCTCTGTCATAATAGCAACCATGTGAACCGCGCTTATAGTCTGCCTATAACCAATTGGAAGAGGAGAATCTACATATGCGTAGTCTCTCAACTCCTCAGGTACAAAGAGCTCTCGTGGTACACTGAGTAGAGCTCTTATAACCTTAGAGCTCCTTAAGTACCCAGCACTCACTAAAGCCTCAATAAGACGTCTCCTCTGAGCTTCAAAACTACTCAAAATAATAACCCCTACTCTTTCACTTAGCTATATTGTGAAAGCGGGTTTAAGACTCTATAGTACAAGCTGACTTGGGTGTTTAAAAATGGTATTTTTTGAAATTATTAAGGCTCGTGGACACCCATATATTAGAGCATCTCATAAAACTACTTTAGAAGTAACGAAAGAACCTGGTCTAACTCCTCGTGGTGACTGCATAATTGGAGTCTTTGCTGACAAGGCTGTTAGAGAACTTTGCGAGGAATTTAAGAATTGTATTCGTAGAGATAATGCTATTTTAGTCGTTATTATAAGAGCTCACGACCTCTGGGACGTTATTCTTGCTCAGGGAAACTCTCGACTAATATTAGCTAGTAACACCAAGGTTATTTTGAGGAAAAGCACGTATATAGAGCCTGCTACTCTGGGAGTAAAAGCCAATAAGGCAGCTAGTGATCTCAGGAGAGACCTCGTAGAGAAACTTAAGGATCCATCAACTATGATTGAAGTAGAATTATATTGTCTTGGGCTTGACGAGATCACATCTATATATGAATACTCCAGGAGAGTATTCTAGCACACTAACACATTCTTTAAAATACCACGTACCCAGAGTACTCCTGATCTCCTGTTCAATGTTTTCACTCAGCTTTAAGAGAACATAAAGATGAAGTAGTCCTCCGGGTTTAAGAAGCTTTGTATACACCTCAATATACTCTAAACTCTGATGTGGTAAGTCAGCTATTATTCTATCTATGCTATGCTCTCTCAGAAAACCCGGAAGTTCCCGTGTATCTGTATTAAGAGGAATTATAGATCCCTTAAGCCTCCTCTTATTTAATAATATGTTCTCAACTAGTAACTCATACGCTATGGGATTTAAGTCATTTGCAATTACAAGTGAGGGTTTTAGTGTAGCTATATGTAGAGTGAATCCTCCAATTCCGCTGAAAGCGTCTAATACAACTTCACCACTTTTAATCATAGTAGCTACTCTATAATGCTCTTTTGCAAGTCTTGAATTATAGTAAACGTCGCCTAGTTTTACTTTAAATAAAACACCATACTCCTTGACTACAACTTCTTTAATTTCTTCACCCCACAGTAATCTCAGCATGGGTTTCCTGTATAAATTACAGGTCTCTTCTTTAACCCATATAGCTCTCACTCTCGGGTATACTACTCTCACTCTGTTAATAAGGTCTTCCGTGCTGATGTGATCTAGAACATTTCTACGCACAATAACAACATCTCCAATATAGTCTAGAGAGGGCATTTTAATGTGCACAGGAATTCTCCTTCTCGGAGGACTACACTCTACAATTAAGAGATCCCTGAATAGGCTTCTCATTACATCCGTATGCTCAGCCTTAATGGGTATTAAGACGTGATCGCCCGAGCGCATGATCTTAAACTCCTCGCTCAGAAGTCCTGCTTTTTTAATAGCCTCTAAGACATCGCTGACTCGACTTTTATCTATGTTTACACACAGAGGCACTACTAGAACTCCCCAATTAGAGAACTCACTAATAGCTCTCTATGTTATTTAAGAGTATATTTGTAGTTTTAAAATAGTGAGTGCTCATAGTGGGAGGATAATTGCAGGTAGCAGTGGTAGTATACAAGCCTGTTTCACGGTGTATTGAATTTTTAAAGGAAATTTTAAACTCGCTGAGGAGTCATGGAGTATATGTTGAAGTGTGCACTGTTGACGACATTACTAACTTAATTAGAGAACACAGTAGTCTTCGTAGCGATATTGACGTGGTTTTTAGTATTGGAGGTGATGGAACTTTTATAAAGGCAGCTAAACTCTCACTACTCTATAATAATACCCCTGTACTACCCTATCCATGTGGGAGAAGAAATTTCTTCTACGAGGAGTCTCTAAAAACTCTCCTCAACAAGTTAGTTGAAGAGTTTATAGGTGGTAACTATTTTATTGAGCTGTATTCAACATACAATGTGTGTACTCAAACCACTTGCGAAATATTCATCAATGAAACGGCTATTGTAAATAGTAATTTAGGTAAAGTTGCAAGATACAATGTCATAGTAAAATCACCACTAGTAGAGAGTGCTTTTACACTTGAAGGAGACGGCATACTCCTGAGTACAGCTGCAGGTTCCTCAGGCTATAGCCTATCTGCAAGAGGCCCCCTTATAAGTCCCTTCACAGATCTACTCTTAGTAACACCACTAAACACGCTTCAATTAGGCTTTCCACCGCTAGTTCTACCCCGTCTAAGTGTAATCGAGATCACTGCGTTAAATACGTCTATTGTATACATTGACGGAGACTTCGCCGGAACACTAGAAAAAAATATGTCTATTAAAGTCACGGCTGGATCTAAGTATGTAAAGGTGGTGAGGTTCTCTCATAGTAGAGACTTGGTGAGAAGTGTACTTGCAAGGCGGACCCCTTTCTAATAAGAGACTAGCTGTAGTCCTAGATACGAGTGCCCTACTCGCAAAATACTATAGACTACTACCGAGAACTATAATGGACGTTTACACAACAAGTCTAGCTGTCAATGAAGTTCGAGATCTCGAGAATCGCCAAGCTCTCCTTGAAGCTATAGATGTGGGTATAATCAGCATCACTGACCCTGAAAAGCTGTACATTAACACTGTTCTACTAGAAGCAAAGAATACTGGGTCTCTTAGCGGGCTCTCTACTACAGATATTCACATAGCCGCTCTCGCTCTCATGCTGAGAGAGAAGTATAGTAGTGTAGTAGTTATAACTGACGACTATGAACTCCAGAACCTACTACTCAGCCTTAAAATATCTTTTAAACCACTGAAAACTACTGGAATAACTCGGTTTATAAAATACACTGTGTACTGTCCGATATGCTACTACATGCCGAGTAATCCAGGAGAAACCACTTGTCCTTTCTGTGGAGTTGAATTAACCAGGAAGCGCGCTTCCTAACTCAATAGTACTATTTCGCGAGTACTGCTATGAAATAACCTGGCATATCTTTTAAAAGTGGAGAATACCTGTAAGCTACTATGTTCTTATAAGAGATCTTCTCGGCGTAAGGCACATTTAGTTCTAGATCAATACTTGAGAAGCCTAGCTCCTCGACCGCGTAAACAATATTCTCTTCGTTTTCTCTAAAAGTTACTGTACACGTTGAGTATACTAGTAAACCACCAGGTTTTAGCAACTCTCGCGCCGCTCTCAAGAACTGTTTTTGATACTCAGATACATTGACAATATCGTTCCACTTTTTAGATTCTACGAGTGGGCGCACACCCAAATTACTACAGGGCGGGTCTATGAGAACCTTGCTGGCTTTACCGCGTAGATTTAGATCTAGGTGTAAGTATCTAGAGTCCCATGGAACAGCTACTACGTTAAAGTCTAGTTGAAGTCGACTAAGAGTGGATTTCAACTCTAAGATCTTAGCTATACTCCTATCAATAGCAAGTACGCGTACTCCCCCACGCGATAACTGGACAATATGGCTAGTCTTACCGCCAGGCGCAGCGTTCATATCAACCACCAGCTCACCTACGCGTGGGTTAAGAATATGAGAAGTTACGATACTAGGTAAGCTCTGCGAATAGATCAATCCTTTCGCATAGACAGTTGTTTCTGCTATTTTCGGCGCCTTATAAGGTGAACTAACATTTATACCTACTAAACCTCTAGCCATGTTTAACATATCACTATATGAGACTACTGTCTTAACACACGCTACTGAGACATTTTCTCCAGTAACAGCGAGTAATAGATCACCTCTGCGGAAATAATCGCTCTGTAAAATACCCGGGCGATAGAGATCTGCACCAAGCATTAGAGAAACTGCTGTTCTAGAATCAATAATAACTCTACCAGAAGCAGGACACTCCACGTTAAAAGGCCCTTTAACTTCAAAGTATACGGCGTCTTCTACGTACTCGTCAGGATACGCTATTACTCCTTCTCTTCTAAGCAGCTCTAAAACCTCGCTACGAGTAGCTCTCAGTGTATTAACTCTAACGTAGAGTCTCCTCGGAGGAGTATATAGGTGCTTAACAACACGCTCTGTTAAACTACCATAAACTCTACTTAGATCTCTAATAATACGCTCATCTAGTTGAGGAACTATCACTTTAATACCCCTATCTTAAGGTCTAATGTATTCTTAAAATTACCCTGTTATTAAGGCGCAAAGTCTAGATAATTAAAGAGGTAAAATTGAGGTGAGAACATGTCTACTAAGATTTCTGAGAGAGATCTCGAGGAGGCGTTAATGGAGAAAACCGAGAAGAAAATAGACGAAAAGCAGAGATGGATTAATAGGATAATGAAAAGTGCTAGACAATACCACAAACTCTGTCCATATTTTGATAAGAGGACAAGGATGTGCTTTATTAGTATGGGTGCTAAGTGCGAGAGAGATGGGAGATTTGAAACTTGTCCTGTTTTTAAGTCGTTTCTAGAGGCAAAGTACGATGAATACAGATCCAAAAATAAACCACTACCACTAGATTTCCAAGATGTTATTCTATCACCACTATAGGTGAAAACCGTGGAGTCTACTAGTAGGAGATGCTTCGTAGAGCTGCCTACAAGTGTCACTCTCGAGTACGATCACCAAACAGACACGTTACATATAGTACTGGGAAATACTGAGGAACAACTGGACGAAGAAATACTCAGTAATGATAATAGCGTTATCTTCGGCTTAAAAAACAATAAGTTAATTACTATAATTATTTTAAATTTTAGTAAAAAACTAGAAGAGTCCTCTATTTAAGCCACAACTCCTATCAACTCCACACATGCTACTCTCTCTAAATGCTTATTTATGCGATATTAGCTAGTTTGTTTTGAGTAAAAGTGGTGTATTAGCCGTGTATTCTTACCCACTAGTAGTTAAAGCTGTATGGTTTGATGAGAGTTCTGGCGAACTCTGCTGGGTAAATACCACAAAGATCCCTCATGAAGAAGAGATCTTATGTTCTAGTGATCCCATTAGGGTCGCTAAGGCCATTAAAGAAATGGAGATCAGGGGTGCCCCAGCTATAGGTGTAGCCGCCGCCCTTATAGTAGGGACCTACGCGTTAAAAGTAGCAGAGAAAAGCATTGAGGAGTTTACAGCCCTTGTTAATAACGCTATACACACACTACTAAAAACTAGGCCTACGGCATACAACCTATTCTATGCACTCACGAAAATGCAGAGATCTCTCAAGGAAGCTCTCAGTAGAACGAGTGATACACATACTGTAGCTAGAAAACTTGTAGAAACAGCTCTAGAAATCTATAGAGAAGATGTAGAAGCAAACTTAAAAATAGGAGAGTACGGTGCCGACTTAGTACCTGAAGAAGCTACTATACTAACACACTGCAATGCTGGCGCACTTGCAACTTCAGCCTATGGCACAGCACTAGCTGTAATTAGAATTGCCTGGTATAAAGGTAAAAAGATCAGAGTGGTAGCCACTGAGACAAGGCCTCTACTTCAAGGTGCACGACTTACTGTCTACGAGCTAGTTAAAGAGGGTATACCAGTAACCCTTGTAACAGATAATTCTGTTGGTCTATTAATGAGAAAGAGAAAAATAGATCTTGTTGTAGTGGGAGCAGACAGAATAACACGAGACGGCTATGTCGTAAACAAAATCGGCACCTATATGATTGCTCTCACAGCTAATAGACATAAAGTACCATTCTACGTGGCAGCCCCTACAAGTACTATCGACATAGAGCACACAATAGACCAGGTTATAATAGAGGAGAGAGATCCTGTAGAAGTAAAGTATGTTATGGGTAAACTAATAACTCTAGAACAAGTGAACGTATACAATTACGCGTTCGACATAACTGATCCTGAGCTCGTAACATCAATAATAACAGAGCTAGGCGTAATAAGGCCACCATATAATGAAACAATACCGGTAAATATAGTTAGAAAGTTCTCTATTTAGTCCTCATAATACCCAAATTTCTTAGCAGTATATACAATCCCGTGGAGTGTAGAAATATTTAGTATATACACTCTATTTTTACTTTTACCTCTCCTTATCGATCTAATGTAAACCTTAAATAGACATGTCTACTTAAACATAAAGCTTTAACTTAATTAAAAACCCTGATTTTATACGTGTTATAAGTGTGATCCTACATTCTGATATACTTAATTCTCACAGGACTTGAAATCCGCTTACTCCTCTTAGTAATTTTTTGAATTCTAAGGCATTATTAAGCATCTTTACATTATTGAATAATATGTAAGTCACTTGAAAATCTTCTTTTTCAATGATTTCTCTTAGTTTTAAGAGATCCTCTTCTGTGTAGTTGTAATTGTAGTTTACTTCTCCAGGTCCTATTCCATGTAGTCTTATGTAAAGTACGCCGTGGTGTTTGTAGAGTGGTTTATTTCTAAAAATATCCACTACATGTGTAACTCTGTGTTTCTCTAGTATTGTTTTGAGTTCTGGTGCTCTCTGCCACTCACCCCTTGGCTCCCAGCCTAGTAGCTCACCACCACGTAGTAGATTTGTTGCCTGCTCAAAGAACTCGTTAACCCACTTAACACTCTCAGTATTATACGGCATGCTTCCAGGTGTTTGTAACACTATGATCTCTGCTCTGAGTGCTCGCGCTACTTCAAGAGTTCTCTTCAGTGCTCTAATATTCTCGCGTGTTGGTTTTAAGTAACCGTAGTTTTCTAAGTTACCTTCTACACTCTTCTTCATTTTACTCCATGTGGGTGAAGTACTTGGGTGTGTTATTACCTGCCAAGCTTTAAGTGTAAATTTAAAGTCCTCTAGGGCCTCTGTTCTCGTATTCAAAGCCCACTCTACACTAGGTAACTCGTAAAATGTATTCTGTAACTCTACTACTTTGAAGTACTCATAGTACTTTCTCCTAGCACAGGGAAATCCACAACAACCAATATACACGCTCCTAGTCAAGAACATCATTCCTAAGTTAGCACTGTAATCTCTACTTCTTTTACCGACTCTAGAGTTTTAAGCTCGCTTATCAAGTAGTCTGTGCTTGTCACACCACTCCTACTAATATCCACGATCATTTCGCACTCACCTAGCTCTTCTCTTTTTAAGACAACGCACTTCGTAGATACTATGTTTATGTTATGCCCTGCTAGGAAATTAGTCAACTCAGCTAACACACCTACCCTATCCTCTATTAAAACTCTAATTCTTACGAGTTTAGCCGCTATTGGTAGGGGTACTAGTTTTATTTCTTTAGAGTTCCTATCTGCTACCATTAAGAGATACATGCCCTCTCTAATATTAAAGAGGTCTCTAATAGAGGCTGGGATAGTAATACGACCTTTAGAGTCTACTTTAACCGTCTCCTCAATAGACATCACTTCTAATTCACTCTCTTAGACTTCTACGTGTAAATAACCATTAAACACCTTTTATAGCGAAGCTCTATTAAAATTCAAATGGAACAACTGAGAGCACTTTAACATTATAAGGCTTTAGCCTCTCCTCCCATAATTTGCCAAGTCCCATTACAGCTATAATGTCAACTATTTCAGCTCTAGACTTTTCAAGTATTTGGAGTACTGCTTCTAGTGTTCTCCCAGTATACACTACGTCTGCTAGCACTAATAGCTTATCTTTTCTACTGATAAGATCCTTGTCCACGTAGAGAGACTCTACATCTTTTGGACTCCTCATTATAGTTATATTATAGTACTGTATACCAGGATAACTCCTTCTTTTAACTAGTACTAGGGGGGCATTAAACTCTATTGCAAGTAGCGTTGCTATGGGTAATACTGCCTCAGCTGTTGTTATTACCTTAGTTACTTCTTTACCTACAAGCTCCAACATTATGATAGTCGCTAAGAGTTTTGAGATATAGGGATCCTTGAGAACTCTTAGTAAGTCTATTACTGGACTCTTCTCTCGCTCAACTAGGTCTTTTAACAAGTAGTTCAAATCTATTGAGAGCGCTACTTTAGCTAAGATTTTAACAGCCTGCTCAAAACTGGGGAGTATAGAGCCCTTAACATACCTACACAACACCGATTCAGGAAGTCCTGTTAGACTATAGAGATCTCTATACGACATGACTGGTTTTAATAGTCTCAACACGTCTCGAGCTAGTAATCTGAGTTTTAATCTATCAGCTTTGCTCCTACTATAAGCTTTCACTATTTTCTCTGCAAGCACACTAACTTCGTGTTCGAGAGGTCTCCTTACAATAAGCCTTCTCATTCTCGATTTAACTCTTATATACATACTCATTAACCCTCAATACACATCCTTAATTAGGTATTTTAAAAATAAAATACTTGAAATGAGCGGGGTTTTAAGTACTGATGTCTTGATGAAAAACCCACGCGGCGATCTCTATGAGCCCCTTCTATATTTTTAGTGAAAAATTAGAGAAATTAAATTTAAAGTCATCAGTAGTATTCACTGCTTTAGACAACGCCATTGGCTTAGGCTGGGACTACTTAAGACTATGTGGTTACTGTGAAAACCTAGAACTCTGCTTAATATTATCAGTAAGTCCTTTGTCTCCTCAAAACTACCTTGTCGATATTGTGGGTTTATATGTTAATGTTAGTGAGAATAAACAAATAGATCAAAAAATCGCGTCGCTTTTTAAACATGCTAACTACATTGTAAAACAGGGATGTAAAGTGTTGTTTTACGTGAAAAGAGAGCGCTTAATCGGCGTCTACTACATACTGTGTAGTAGTGGTGAAGTCAACTGGACTAACTACGACTACCCCTCAAGCGAGGAATTAGAATATGTGAGTGAGGAGGAGCACTATGATTAAACTCAAAACTCGACAATGGCTTGAAGAAGATGACTTTAAAGAATTACTGAAAGTTTCTGATTACATTGGATTTGAGAATGAATATAGAGTCTTTATATTAAACATTAAGAAGGCTTTACAAAACAATTATACTCTCAGTGATGTGAAAAGTCTTATTGAAGAATTAGGTCTTGAAGTTGAAGGTTCTTGGAGGGAGGTTGAAGATGTTTTTAGAAACTACTCTGCGACTATAGAGTGGGATAGTACTAGAGGCATAGTTAGAGTAAAATATCCAGTACTAGTAGATAAGCTCGTAAAAAGTGTTACAGCTTCTCTCTCTTCTACCATAAAGTACAGGCGTAGAGTAGATAGTACTACTAATACAGTTCTACTTGAAATACTACCATACTACGCTCACAGTCTTATTAAAAGATTAAGAGATCTAGGCCTTGTAATCAGAGATCCGAATGGGCTGTTTACACCAAAACCCCTAGTAATAAAACCAGAGTTGAAAAATATTTCTCTGAGGAGTTACCAAGAAGAAGCTCTTCAATTGTGGATTAAAAATAACTATAAGGGTATTATAGCGCTTCCTACTGGTTCAGGTAAAAGCATTATAGCACTTGCAGCTATCACTAATACTGCTGTTAGAACTCTAATAGTAGTATACACTAAAGAACAAGCCTTTCAGTGGCGGGAGTTCCTACTAAAGTACACGAGTATACCACCAAACATGGTAGGATTATTTTACAGCGAGGAGAAGAGGCTCTCGCCAATAACTATAATAACTTATCAGAGTGGTTTTAGATACATTAACCAGATCTCGCCATATTTTGAGATGATCATAGTTGACGAGGTGCATCACTTACCAGCAGAGAAATTTAAGTATATAGCTTTACACAGCCTAGCTCATTTTAGAATGGGCTTATCAGCAACACCTGAGAGAGAAGACGGTAAACATGAAGAACTCTTCCCCCTCATGGGGGGTGTAGTGTACTATAAGTCTCCTAGTGAGCTCGTAGAGCAGGGATATTTATCACCCTATCAGTTAGTAACAGTTAGAGTTAAACTAGATAAAGAAGAGATCTTAAAATATAAACAGTTACGCCAACTATACTCACAATACTCTAAAGGAAAAACTTTTACAGAAATACTTGAAGAGGCACGTAGAGGTATTTTAGAATCTATCGAAGCTCTTAAAATACACAGTGAGTTGAGAAAACTAATAGCCCTCTCTAAGTCAAAAATAAACAAGGCTGTTGAGCTCGCTATTAAAGAATATGAGAGTGGAAATAAAGTTATAGTGTTCACACAATATATAGACCAGGCGAGAGACATAGCTGAGAAGACTAAGGGACTTCTACTAATAGGTGAAATGCCTGAAAATGAGAGAAAGCGCGTTCTTGAAACATTTAAACATTCACCTAGAGGTATCTTGGTAGTTACAACAGTAGGCGATGAGGGTATAGATATTCCAGATGCAAATGTAGGTATAATAGTGTCTGGAACTGGCTCTAGAAGACAGTTTATACAGCGTCTAGGTAGACTTTTAAGGCCAAAAACTAAGGGTATGTACGCGAGACTCTATGAAATTATTGTCGAAAAAACCCCGGAAGAATATCAGCTGAAAAAGAGACGCAGCGCCATAGACATGTACACAGATCTTGAAGATAACGTCTACTAGGCAGTTTAAGCATAAATAGAGTGAAGGCTTTAAGTCTATCACGAAGCTTTACAAGACCATTTACACTTAGAAATAAACACGTGCCATACACAATATTAATAACACTCATAGTAGGAATAGATACATATTTAATTTTAATCTAAGATTAAGAAAGTAAACTCTGCTTCTATTTCAAAGAACTACTCTATCTAAACTATATAACATGACACAGGTTCTTTAGAATTCCAAGGCTGTGTGTTCTAGAATAAAAGTGTTAGGTACCTATTTATTGGTTTATTCTACCTAACACAAAAGTAGTAAAGAAAGAGCCAAGAACTCGTAAGAACACCGGTATTGAGGAGTGTTCTAAGATAAGTTGTTTCGTGTTTGAAGTAGTATGTTTCTTATAAAAGAGTGTTAGGTATAATATTCAAAACAGCACATATACCTAACACTTAACTTAGGGAGAGGGGATTAACGTGAGTATTACAGAGAAGACTACTAGGTTTAAAGGAGTAGTTAGAGAGCTAGTTGTTAGTGTTGAGTTGTTTAATCAAGTGGAGGAGTGTTGTAGAAGATTAGTTGAGAATTATAGAGAACTTGTTGAAGCATTGAGGAGATTAAAACTATTAGAGCTTGTTGAATTCTACGAGAAGTATAAGAATTGTAGTGTTGAAGAGACATGGGTTCTTAATAAGCAGAAAAAGAAGTATTACTACTATTACTTAAAGTGTAAGGGAGGAGAACCTAGAAGTATTTATTTGGGTAGGTCTCTAGGAGCATATAATGTATTAAGACAAGTCTCAAAAAGAGCGTTTGAATTAAAGCAGCTTATAGATAAAGTAGGAGAGTTGCTAGTAGAAGTCGAGAAAGAGATATTACTATACATAGACAACTTGAAACAATTAAGGAAAGTAATAACACTCCAAGTCAATCAGGAATTCTCAGAATAGTTATTGTGAATTTAACTTTAAGTATTTTTATGTAAGTAGTGACTAGAGTATCTCCTAAATACTTAACTTCCAAATTCAGAGCTCTGTGTAATTATGTAGTCTAGCACTATCTTTACTGTGAGTTTATCTACTCCTGGTTTTTCACATCTCTTTAAGACTAGCACGTTTACGCCTTCGCGTTTTTCTATCCAAGCATATGGTAGTAATTCATTGTTTACTACACAGACTGCTATGAGTATTTTCTGATCTCTCAGCATTTCTTTGTAGAGTGTGTAAGCTCTAATAATATTCCTCTCTCTTTGAGTAGAATACATAATACCCTTCACAGTGAGTGGGAAGCATATTATTATATCCTCACAGTCTACCTTGCTTTCAACTATAATGTTATACTCGACAAGCGATCTGTAGTCATTACTAATTAGAGCTGTTAATAAGCTTAGTAGTTGTTGAGTTTTAAGTTTTATACCGTCAATCCAGGCATCTCTATTAATCCTATATATCTTGAACTCTAAATTTTTGAGTAGAGTGTTCTCGGGGTAGGGTATTATGAGTGTAAAAGGTGCTATAGCAATACTATATGTTTTCCCATCTACAGTTATGTCTACTACACTCGGCGCTATACTTATATATAACTCTGAAACTCCTTGCTTAATTAGAGTGTTGAATAGACTTAACAATGCACTTATAGAGAGAGATTCTAACTCAATAATAAGTGTATTAGGGTGAAAGTGTGGCATTGTGTAGTTTACGTGGAGGTTTTAATAAAAACGCTTATTTTTAATATTTACTTTTAGTTTCTAAACTTACTCTTTAACTCTTAATTTTATCTCAATTATACTAACTCTAGCTTCTCTGCCTTGTGGATTAGTTACTGTTTGGCTACCGATTTTAATGTCTTCGACATCTACTTTGCCAGGTAGGAATCTATTTCTAATTATTTCAACAGTGTCTACAGCTTTACTTATTGCTCTCCCCCTAGCTTTTATAAAGATGTCTCTTACTCCCTGATGTACTAATGTTAGTACTGCTATTACGTAGTTCATTACCGGCTTCTTACCAACTAGTACCGTGTTCGCGGCTTGTGGTTGTGACACTTTTTTCACCTCTATTTCTCCTAGGTTTTTGTACTATTCACTCAAATATAGCTAGGCTTTAAAAAGCTTTTCTACAGCGTCTCTGTATTACCCATTCCCTCGTTTTATAAACACTGCACTTTACACATATGATCACCGGGTGCTTATGGGGAAATTGATAATAGTTTACAAAAATATTCCCTCAGATGAGTCTAGGACTCTGCTACTCGAAGCTAACACTTTGAATAACTCAACGATTAATTTACTAAGAGAGGTCCTCTCAAATACTGAGAGAGAGTTCTGTGAGTTCTTCACTAGAGTTACTCGTGGATTAAAGCTTTGGGGTGCTCAGAGAGCGTGGATTAAACGGCTTCTTAAAGGAGAGAATACTGTACTAGTAGCTCCCACTGGTATTGGTAAGACAACACTGGTTTTAGTATACGCACTTTACAGTGCACTACACGGAAAGAGAATACTCTTCATAGTCCCAACGAGGTCTCTTGGTGACCAGGTATTTGAAAAGTTGTCTATAATGAGCTCTTCTATTCAGAAAAACACTAGAATTATCTATTACAGCTCTTCACTACAGAGTAAGAGGCGTGTCTCTGTGTTAAATTCTATTACTAGTGGAGATTTTGATATCTTAATCATTACAAGCGCTTTTCTCAAAAAACTCCATGCGCTATGTTCTTGTAACTTAGATGTTATAATTGTAGACGATGCGGATAGTCTAGTTAAAAATGAGAGAAACGTGTATATACTCCTCCAGCTCCTAGGCTATGATCAGCGCGACATAGACCTCGCTAAGAGGAGAGTAGAGTTATTGAGGAAAATACTCGTAGATAGAGTTTCAGGCAGAGATATCACTACTCTAGTTAAAGAGCTTATAGACATTGATAGTGAGCTAGAGAGAGCTCTGAGAAGTAAGCCTCTTGGACAGCTCGTCGTAGCCTCTGCAACTTGTTACACGAGGGGTTTAGCTGGAAGGATCCTGCGAGACCTATTGAAAATAGATATTAGTGGTATTACTATTTATGGAAGAGACGTAACAGACACTTACATATATGTAAACAACGTGAGTGAAATTATAACAGAAGTTCTTAAAATCATTAGTAAGCTTGGTAGGGGAGGTATACTCTACATTTCTCCAAGAAACCCGGGAAGAGAGGTCTTTGTAGAGGCTGTCAAGAAAATTCAGGAAATATTAATTAGTAGTGGTTTTAGAGTCTCCGAGGCTACACCAGTATCCATATCAAAACTCATCTCTGGAGAACTTGATTTTCTAGTAGGTTCATCCTCTTACTATAGTATTAGTGTTCGTGGCATAGACTCTCCGCGTAGCATTAAATATGTGATCTTTCTGGGCACACCCGTATCTTCTAATCTTCTTGAAAACTTCTTAACTAATCCAAATACTCTAATTAGAGTTGCCCTTGAAGTAGCCGAGCAACTTGGAGATCGTGTTCTCGCCCAGCAAGTATTGAAGATTAGAAAACAGTTACTTTATGCTAGTAGTGTAGAGAAGAAGCTTATTAGATACTGTCTACTGGGCAAGATCTCTGAAAGCGTGATTTTAGACAAGTCAAAAATACGTGAACTCTATGTTTCTATTAAGGACCTATATACACGGTTTCTCCCAGTAGTTAAGGGTATTATTGATCTTCACGGAGTTTTATCTATAGGTATAATTACACTTGTAAAATCAGGAGAAAAGTACTTGGCTATTATACCTGACTTAATGACTTATATTCAGGCTTCTGGTAGAACTAGCCGGCTACTTGGAGCTAATATGACTCACGGCTTATCAGTTATTGTAGAACTCTCTGAATACGCTAATTTTGTGAAATCTTTAGATTTGAAGTTTAAAACTTTAGATAGAAATATGGGATTAAAACCCATTAGTGAAGTAAATTTTGACCACGAGGCACTATTATTAGAGAGTAGTAGAGCAGGTAATGGTGAGACTAGTAAATTAAAATACAAGTCTATTTTACTCGTAGTTGAATCACCTACTAAAGCTAAGACCATTGCACAATTTTTTGGAAAACCAGTAGTGAGGAGAATAGCAGATATATCTATCTACACTATTCCCGCTAAAATAGGCGATGAAATACTAGAATTTAATATAATCTCTACACGTGGTCATATATATGACCTCACAACTAAGAGTGATGTTGGGGTTTTTGGAGTAGAAATAGATAGGGACTCTATAAGATCAGTTTACACCACTATTAAGCGGTGTAAAATATGTGGAGCACAATTCACAGATCTAGACATGTGCCCGCAGTGTGGTAGTAATACATATACCGATTCAAAAATACTCGTTTATCTACTTCAAAAAATAGGACTTGAAGTAGACGAGGTTTACATTGCAACAGATCCTGATATTGAAGGAGAAAAAATAGCCTATGATATCTATACTAGTATAAGGCCTTTTAATGAAAATATATGGCGTATTAAACTTCATGAGATAACTAGGAGTGAACTTCTCAGCGCACTTAAACAAAAGAGACATATTGACTGGAAGCTAGTTGAAGCAGAAATTTACAGGAGAGTTTTAGATAGACTTATAGGTTTTAGTTTAAGTATAAAGTTACAAGAGGCTTTTAAAAATAGAAATATGGGTATTGGTAGGGTTCAGGGACCGCTACTAGATTTTATTATAAATAGATATTACGACCATATTAATAGTAAGTGTAAGAAGATCTGTGTGAGTACCAGTACACCGTTGAAATTTATATTTTGCACTCATATTAACAGTGTTGAGTTAATTGATAAGTTAAAAAGCGCTAGTAGTGTAGAGCTTATTAAACTCAGCGAGAATATTGTTGAAGTCTCTCCTAAACCCCCTTATACAACCGAAGACCTTCTAATAGATGCTTCTAATAAGCTTGGTTTACAAGCAGAGGTTGTAATGAAAACTGCGCAGGAGCTTTATGAAGCGGGTTTAATAACATATCACAGAACAGATTGCACATATATTAGTGGTACTGGTATATCTATAGCTAAGACTTATTTACAGAGTAAGAGCTTAGAACATCTCTTTACACCTAGACACTGGGGTGAGCCGGGAAGTCATGAGGGTATAAGACCTGTAAATCCTTATGATAGTGATCAGCTGCTTAGAGCCCTTGAAGAGGGCTTACTCTCATTAGTAATACCACTTACTTCTCGGCATTTAATGATATATGATCTTGTTTTTAAGAGGTTTATTGCTAGTCAAATGAAGCCTTACAGGGCTCTTAGATCAAGGTTTAAAATTATAGCAGGTGGTGTAGAACTTGGTGAGCTGAGTGTTCTTGTAGATATTATTGAACATGGATTTAACTTAGTAGATAAGCCTAAACTATATAAGAATTTAAGAGACTTAGAGAAGTTATCGCTCAGTGTAAACCATATTAGAATGTTTAATTCTAGTAGGATCTTGCTCTACAGTGAGGGAGATCTTGTTTCACTCATGAAGAATTATGGTATTGGAAGACCGAGTACTTACTCGAAGATTATTAGTAGCTTGAAGAGACATGGATATATTATACTCTCTAAGACTAAGCAAAAAGTTGTTCCAACCAAGAAGGGTATTCTTGTCCATAAATACCTAGTAGAGAACTACTCAAAATACCTTTCAGTTGAGCTCACTAGGAGAATGGAGAATACTATTGAGGCTATTTATACTGGTAAACTAGATGTCTACGATGCTGTGATCTCTGTTCTCGCAGATCTAGTTGGAAACGGTGTGCTAGATTCTTCAATACTTCCTACTGATCTTTATAGCTATATAAGTCTTCATCTTCCCGGCTACGGGCTCACTTCCAATCACCACACTATCTAGTTTTATAGACTCTTTCATTTTACTAGTAATAGCATTGTATAGATCTACGGCTTTAGATATGAAGTGGCCATATCCTTTAATTACAACTGATGACACACCTTCTTGAAACATAATAGCAACGTCAATTAAATAGTTACTAATACCCTTCTTTCCAACTATAATTACTCTCTCACTCATAGATAACACCAATTCTAATAGTTATTGATTAACGTTTAGCATTAAATAAAATACTCATCTTTCAGATTTCACATTTAAAGTTATATGTGGTACTTGTAACCCAAAGTTTCACCCCTATAGTTCGACTGTATATGCCATGAAGACACATTGATTTTTCTTGTATAACAAAAAGTTTCACCCCTCAATTACAACTAGAGAATTATGATGTTATAGAGGGACCCCACTCTTTCATGTAGAAATTCTAATTATTGAAAAGTATAAATATCATAAAGAAGAATGTTATTTGTTTGTATAATGATAGTAAATTTCAATACTTAATAATGAAAGTCTAGAATCAACTAATATAATTCAAATATTTCTAAAAGAAATTAAGGGGTGTGTCTTTTAGGGAAATATCTTTGGTTCGAGAAGATCGTTAACCAATAGTTCCACCCTTTTTCTTCCACTGGAATTCATATACTTTAAGAGTTAAAAAAAGGATTTTTCCAAACTATTAGTTTGGCGGGGCTGGGACTTGCTCACGCTCCCTGAGTAGTGAGGGGAGTGAGGAAATACCGTGCACCCGCGGCAGCGCGACCCCGTAAGGGGTGCGGGTAGCCCCCGTGGCAACGGCACAGAAACGGTACGGCCACTACGAGATGGCTATGACGCGGGCCAGCTCCCGGCAACGGGGGCTCTAAACCGCAGAGGACTGTAGTGGAGGCGTTGAAACGGCCGTCCCGCGTGGTGCAAGGCCCGGATCCGAGATGAGGTGCCGCGTGATCGGTGTGGGCCGCTTAGATAAATGCGAGTAGACAGAACACGGGTTACTCCCAGCCCCGCTACTCATATTTATATATTCTCTTTAAACATATAACAGGGGTTTTCTACCTCCCAGAAGGCCTTTACTACTTCAACTAACTCACTCGGAGATCTGGTCTTAGAGTATGATTCAAGTAGCTCTCTATTTAGATCATTAAAAGTCCTCATCCATTTATAAAGTCCCAGAAGCTTCTCGTATTCACTTTTAAATCCAAGTATGAATAATGCTGCTGCAACAGCCTCTATACTTGATAGTATACATGTTTTTCCATAATTAATCGGGTTTCCGGGTATGAGTGGCGGGAGCTTTACATGTACACCCCTCAAGCCTTTGAATTTAGAAGGATTTAGTCTACGCCAACTAGCATCAACTACAAGTAACCCGTATTTCTCAACTATATCTCGATGCCACGGACCAATATACTCTGAACTATAAGGATTTAGTATTAGTAGTGGGAATTTGAGTATGTATCTAGTAGCTCTCACAGCGAGACCTGCCCTAATCATCTTCAATGTAGTGTTTTTAATTGGGTCATCTTCATGAAATAACATAGCGTAGATCTTAACTCTCAATAGAGCTCACTTTACAACCTATTTATACCCTGTGAGCTAGATATACTTAAAGGGGAAATATATGTCTAGGGGTAAAGCATCGGCAATAATTCTAGTTCAGACAGAAATTGGAGCTGAGACTAGAGTTATGGAAGATTTATTAAAAATACCTGAAGTTAAAGAAGTTTACATAGTTTATGGTACATATGACATTGTTGTAAAAGTAGAAGCAGATGCTTTAGAGAAAATAAGAGATATTGTTACAAACAAGATCAGGAAATTACCTGACATAAGAACAACCGTAACAATGATAGTTGTTGAGGAGAGAATGAAGTAATATTTTATATTATATTATTATATTTACATTTTTATTAGAGTACTCTTAGTTATATCATTAAATTAATATATTGATTTAAAAAGTTGTTACTATAATATCTCTTCCAGTAATAATAATTGTATGTTCGAATTGTGATACATAACCATTTGTTTTTTCAACTAGAACCGGATATTTTACGAGTAGTTTCTCTTTCTCTAAGTATCTTAACAGTTCTAAATATATATGATATTCTTCAACGCTAGTGACATACCATCTAAGTGTAAAAGGAAGTGTTAATCTGTCTTTATATATCTTTTCGTAGAGTTTACTTATGTTATTTTTCAGCTTAGTTCTAGCTTGTTTTAACGCGTAAATAGTAGTAATGTCCAGCTCTCTTACAAATCCAGAGCCGTTTGTGGCAAAAGGCTCAATAGCATATACACCCTCTATAAGTCTATGTCTAGCTAAGATATCACCATAGTTTGGTATTATTACACCGCTATGAATAATATATCTGTCAATACCATGTCCGCTGAGATTTTTAATTGGATTAAATCCATAACTCTTTATAGAGGTCTCAATAACTCTACCTATTTCAACAGCTCTAATACCTGGATGTATTACTTTAAGGGCGTTTTCGAGTGCTGTGCGAGCTGCTTCTACTAGTCCTTCGTATGCTGGACTTAGTGCTATTGAAATAGCAGTGTCGGCTATGTAGCCATCTACATGAACACCTAAGTCTATCTTAACAACACCCTGATCTGGGATGATCAGTGGATCATTATAGAGAGGGGTGTAGTGAGCTGCAACATAATTTATACCTATATTTACAGGGAACGCGGGTTTTCCACCGAGTTTCTCAATATAACTCTCTATAGTAACGGCTATCTCACTAACACGCACTCCGGGTTTTATTAGCTTAGTGGCCAATGTAGCCGCCTCTTTAGCTATTTTTCCAGCCTTAATAAGCTTCTCAACGGCTTCTTCGTTAAGAAGACCCAAGATGATCACCGCTAAAATACTTAATTAACTATGTCTTGTAAAACTCATATTATGGTGAGAGTAGATGGGTGTAATAAAGTACCTAGGTCACAGTTTTTTTGAGGCAACTCTCACAGGACTTGACGGGTCTCCTAAAACAATAGTAATAGATCCCTGGATCGAAAATCCTCTTAGCCCTGTTAAATTAAGAGACTACGAGAATAGGAAGCTGGATTATATTCTAGTTACACACGATCATGGAGATCATATTGGAGAAGCCATGAAACTTGCAAAAATGACTGGTGCGGCTATAGTAGGAGTCTACGAGATCGCATTATATGCTGAAGAAGAGGGGGTTAAGGGTATAGGAGGTAATATTGGTGGGGCTCTTAAAATACCAGATCTAGAAATAGTACTTACTCCAGCAACACATAGTAGTAGTCGTGGAGTTCCAGTGGGGTTTATAGTAAGAGGACTTGACTTAAGCTTCTATCACGCAGGAGATACAGGACTCTTTAGTGAAATGACATTTATAGGTGAGCTCTATAAGCCAGACGTAGCAATGTTACCCATAGGCGGGCATTTCACCATGGGTATTCGCGAGGCTGTAAAAGCAGTAGAGTTAATTAAGCCAAAAATAGTGATACCAATGCACTACAATACTTTTCCAGTAATACAAGCAGATCCTCTAATATTCAAGAAAATAGTAGAGGAGACCACGACTGCTAAAGTCATAGTATTAAAGCCTGGAGAAACCTATGTATATCCATAGCAATGTTCTAAACATAGTACCAAATAATAACTATATTAGTTAGGTTTTCTTTAAAGTCTCTCAAAGCCTCTTTAGGGGATATTTGTGAATGGATATTGAGAAGAAACTAGAGGTAGCTGTTCGCAACACGATTGAAGTTATAACTAGAGAGGAGTTAACAAAGCTTTTAGTAGAAAGAGAGAGAGTTAAAGGTTATATTGGCTTTGAGCCAAGTGGATTAATTCACGTTGGTTGGCTTGTGTGGATGTTTAAAGTTAGAGACCTTGTAGATCTAGGCGTAGAATTCTACATTCTCGAGGCTACATGGCATGCATATATTAATGATAAGTTTGGAGGCGATATTGATCTTATCAGAAAAGCTGCAAGGTATACTAGGAGAGTGCTTGAGGCCATAGGTGTGCCTGAAACGAGAGTTAAATATGTTGATGCAGAAGAGCTTGTTGACTCAAAAGAGTACTGGGGTATATTGCTGAAACTTGCCAAGAACACTAGTCTCGCAAGGGTTAAACGAGCACTCACTATTATGGGGAGGACTACTAGTGAAGCTGAATATGACTTCTCGAAGTTAATATATCCACTAATGCAAGTAACAGACATATTTTACTTGGATCTAGACATAGCGCTTGGAGGTATAGATCAGAGGAAAGCACACATGTTAGCCAGAGATCTTGCTGAGAAACTTAAATTTAAAAAACCAGTAGCAATACACACCCCTATAATAACTAGTATCAGAGGCCCCTCGAAAAAACCAGCACAACCTGGTGAAGTCGAGGTAGATGATGTCGCCTCTGAGTTTAAAATGAGCAAGAGTAAGCCAGAGACAGCTATATTTATTCATGATTCGCCAGAAGCTGTGAGAAGTAAGATACTATCAGCTTACTGTCCTCCTCGAGTTTTAGAATACAACCCTGTGATCGAGATAAACAAATACCTGCTCTTCCAACAGCCAGGATTTATACTACACGTTGAAAGACCTAGCCAGTATGGTGGACCAGTAGACATCTATACTATAAGTGAGCTCGAAGAAGCATACTTGCAGGGAAAACTACACCCACTTGATTTAAAGAACGCAACTGCGGAGGCTCTCATAAAGATGTTAGAGAGCATTAAGATAAGACTTTTCTCCAGTAAAGAGGCTATTAAACTCCTCGAAGAATTAGAAAAAGCCAGAATTACTAGGTAAAGCACTATGGCTATTTTTAAACCCCTAATAGTAGACAATGTGTATAGTGGTGGGCCGGTAGCTCAGCCTGGAAGAGCGCCGCCCTTGCACGGTCCCACAAATCACCGGGATCGAAGAGAGGCGGAGGTCCCGGGTTCAAATCCCGGCCGGTCCACAAAACTCTCTTAAAAGTATTAGTGGTGGCTGAGTGCATGAACAGCCCAGATCTCTCCACACTACTACAGGTAGCTTGGCTAATAATATTCATATTAATCATTACTGGTTTATATCAACGCATACAATTGAAATTATGGATTTTAAATATTAAGATAAGGCTTAACACTATAAAGAGTATATTTGAAGAAGATAAACTTAGAGTAAAGAATATGCTACGCAACATGGGTCTCACAACATCTGAAATCTTACTCACAAGACTACTAGACTTCTTTACTATTGAGCCGGTTAGCATAGAGCCTACAGATATTATTAAGCGAATGGATCACCTACTTCGATTAACAGAGAGCTCTATTAAAAAACTCGTTGAGGAAGCCCTTCCCGGCGTTGGTAAAAATGAGCGTAGTTTAGTTGAGTCATCTATATCTGTTGTCGCAGCGATCGGCTTAATATACAAAATAATAAGACACTACGTCATACAAGGTGAGAGAGATGAAAACTATATATTAATAATGCAGCTCACGTATTTAATGCCACAAATTCTCAAAATAACTAAGATATACCATGAAGCTCTAGATGCATTTATGCATGGAAAACCTATTGGCGATGGTGTAGGCCCACTCGTAGCGTACATGTTAGCTGAGAAGTGTGATGTGGTATCTAAGAGAGTTATTGATGACACTAGTGTACTTGAAGCTGTGTATAAGAATAGAAAGCTTATCATTGTTAAAGCAGAAGGTCCTGGCAGTAATGTAGGACATCCTGGTGCTGTTATTAATAGAATTGTCGAGGAGCTTAATGGAGGTGTAAACCTGATTTTAACAATTGATGCAGCTCTTAAACTAGAAGGAGAAGATAGCGGATCAATAGCTGAAGGTGTGGGTGCTGCTATAGGTGACCCTGGACCAGAGAAAATAGCGATAGAGAGAGCAGCATCCAAGTACAATATTCCACTTAGAGCTCTAGTTGTCAAGATGGATTTAAGAGAGGCTTTAACAGTAATAAGAAAAAAGATCTACGAGTCTTGTGAAGTAGTAGTTTCATATATTGATAGGATAATAGAGGAGTCTACAACTCAGGGTTCTACAATAATAATTGCAGGTATAGGTAACACTATGGGGATACCAGGATAGTAGATCTCGTTGTAGTTAGCAAGTATTATGTAATCTAAAGTTTATTTTTAACCCTAAGTGTGTCTTAAATAGAAAACTTATAAGCTTAAAAACACATCTTCGCTACGAGGCACAGACTCTACTAGTGGTGGCCTATGTGGATAGTTATACCGAAATATTCTTGTTGGTGCTACTTGTACTACTAGTACTCTACATGATCTACGAGTCATATCTCAAGAGGAGAAAGAAAGAACCAACATATGTTACGAGAGAAGTATTAATGTGTTTAAATTGTAAATATGTCGTTGAAAAAGACTTCGAACCAGGGGATTTCATAGGTTTAATAAGAGAGAGTTGTCCTAGATGTGGTGGAAAAATGAAAATTAAAGGTATTTATAGCGTAGAAGTAAGAATTTAAAAACCAAAACATAATATATATAAGAAGGCGCCCGACTCGGCCATAGTGGCCGGGCAACACCCGGTCTCATTTCGAACCCGGAAGTTAAGCCGGCCACGTCAGAGCGGCCGTGAGGTCCGCGAGGCCTCGCAGCCGCTCTGAGCTGAGATCGGGCGCCCTTTAGA